>OGTN01000049.1_pt1 | contig 75963 bp, 79 predicted proteins | sample 1574591 | NCBI WGS metagenome assembly OGTN01 (sample SAMN03295830, study PRJEB24534) | human gut metagenome | isolation source: fecal sample 5 from infant 4 | host: Homo sapiens | place: USA: Pittsburgh, PA | collected 2014-07
ACTTTATTATTGTTGTATTAAAATAAATATAACAATACTAGAGAATACATAAAATCCTAGTATAGACAAAGACTGATTGAGATAGGAGAGTAATAATGAATAACATTTTGAAAAGAATCATGAGCCTTTTATTGGCTCTATTAATGGTTTTAGAAGTGTTCAGTCCAGTAGCTGTATCAGCTAGAGCACTCCTCGATGAAGAGGAAAACCATAACTCAATAATGAGCGAACCAAGGATGGACAGTAAATCTATACTAGGACCAGAGACCAAGCCTAAAAAAGAACCCGATGAGGATATCTTGTTTACAAAAGCAGGCGTAAAAGAAGGACCAAACAAAGAAACAAATAAGCTTCAAGAGGCACCAGCAAGGCAAAAAGAATCATCAATAATAATTGGGACACCAGAAAAAGAAAGCCCTGCACAAGTAAAAGAACCTGACAAGGCAATAATCGAAGCAGGACGACAAAGAGAACAAAAAGCAGAAGACAAACTTAACCAAGCAGTAGAAAGGGCAAAGCAAGCAGAACAAAACGCTAAGGCTAGTGAAAACCTAAACCTAGAAACTACAGAAATAGAAAAGCCTGGCTACAAATCTTGGAGAGTAGTAAATAGAATAAAAGCAGTCTACAAGGACGGCAAGCTTGACTGCCAAGGACTTCTAATCGAAGTAGAAGACTTTAAAGGCAACAAGAAAACCTTAACTTACGACGATATATTAAAGGATAAAAATATAATCGTAAATAAGGAAATAAAAGAAGGACTCTTTGGAGCTAGCGAACTTATAATAACAACGCCAGGCCTTAGAGATATAAAAATCGATGTCAAAGTCGAAAACATGAAAAAAGATAAAGACGAAAAATCAGCACTTAGTCTAAACAAGGATAATTCAAATAAATTAGAAGATAAAGAAAATACAGAAGAAAAAGAAGAAAAAGAGGGCTTACTAGATAAACTTAAAGAAACACTAGGCTTAACAGGTCTACAAAAAGCAGACAAAGAATTAAAGAAAGCTCTTGCAGACGAAAAAAACGGATTAGAAGAAATCCAAGCACTACTTAACACATTTGAAGAAAAATATGAACTTTCAAGAGAAGACCAAGCCAAACTAATGGCAGACAACGAAGAAGCAATCCAAAAACTTATCGATAGAGATAGAGAAGAGAACTTTAGACCACAAATGCTTTTGGATCTAACTAATGAAGAAAAGGCAAACTTAGGGAACAAAAAATTTACTATTAGAACTAGGTTTGATACATCAACAGCAGTTGGACCAATACTAAAAAATCAATTCTTCAATATACATCTAGACAAAAAGTTAACAGTAAATGATCAAACCACTTTAGAGCCTATTAGATACAATGGTGAAGTTATTGCTAATCCTGAATACAATTCTACTGATAACACAATAACTTATACTATAACTAGAGATATAACAGAAAACATCCAAGTACCACTAAATATCCCAGTAGATTACAACACAGAAAAGATTACTTTAGATAATGATGGTACCTTCACTGTTACAAATAGCGTGTCAGGACTTGGAGTAACAAATCCAAAATCTCTTCTACCAGAAAGGATAGATAGAAATGGTAACCCGGCAGGATCTATTATAGAACCTGGTAGAAATGACGTAATACAAATCATAGAACCAGACGACTCAAACTACAAAGTAAACACAGATGCCTATGCAACTCCAGTAATTAAAGATGGAGAATTGAAAGGTTATAACTGGACTATCGGTATATCATCAGATACTGACCTAAATGAACTAGGACTTAAGGTTAATTTCACTGAAGTCAAAGGATCTGGTCTCGGTGAAATTCAAGATAGCAATGTAGAGTTAACAGATCAACTTGTTGGAGCCTTTGGTATTCATGATTCAAAACACCACGCTCCAGCAAAAGGTACTAGAGATATAACATATAACTTCTACACACCAGTCCAAGGTATGCAAGAAAAATATATGATGGATATTTCTATAATCCTTACTGCCAAAAACAAAGTTGGCGCCAAGAGATTCGTTATGGATGGATGGCCAACTGACAAGGTAAAAGAAGCTACACCAATAAGATCAGGTATGAACAATAGAACTACAATCCTAGGAGAATTCACTTCAGAAGAAAATGCTAGATGGACTGTGACAGATGCAATATCAACTGGCGATGATAAAGGAACTGAAGAAAACCCAGCTGATACAAAACTACCTTGGGAAACAAGAAGCCTAAGCAATAACCAAACCTTACAACAAAATGGCGGACAAGTCGCAGTATATAAAATTGATCCATCTACTGGAATGATGGTTCAAGTTGGACAAACACAACAAAATGTTAATCCGATGCCAGGAAAAGGAGAAAATCCAAATACCAACCAAGATGTTGGTACAATCGCAGTCTACGGCTATGACACAAGTTTTAGCACAGAAGAAAAGAACCCACTAAGTCTTGGTGGAGTTGAGATTTCAAAATACAAGGATATATATGTAGACCAAAACTGGAACCTTGACCAAGGTATTAATATGCCAGCTCAAACCCTTAAGGCAGTGGACTCAAATAATACTAATAACGAATTAGGTTCTACAACTGTTAATGAAGAAACACCAGAAGGACAAGCAACTAGATCAATAACAATACCTCATGTAAAAGCATGGAATATACAAGGTGAAAGACAATTTACAAAAATACAACCAAAAATAGAGCAAACTTTCCCAACTGATAAAAAATATAATGGAAAAACTATATCCTACTACGAAAATCACAACTATTATGATCCAAACACAAAGGCTTACAATATCCATAACAGAGGAACAGTTGAGAATGTTCCAAAGATGGCAAGCTTTACTATAGTAAAGACAGATAAAAAAGACCCTAAGAAAAGACTTGCTGGAGCAAGATTCAAACTCTTTGGTGGTCCAGAAGTAATCACAGATACCAACGGTGAAGCTGTATTTTCTAATGTGGCACCAGGAACTTACACAATTTTTGAAACAAAAGCACCAAATGGTTACAAATTAAACCAAGAGAATGCCACAATTACCATTGATAATGATGGTAATGTTAATCTTACAGGCGGATCAGCTAGCATATCTGTAGGGGCTAATCCAACTAAAACAGTTGCACACGGTGGCTATCCTGACTACATGAACGCAATGCAATATGCAACTAAGGATGCTAAGGGAAATGTTACGACCTATATCTTCCTTAAGGCCAACGAAGCACAAAGAGGTGGATCTACAAATAGAAATACTAGACTTAACCTTAGGATGGATAATGGTTCTATATCAAATGTAGAAGTTTTTGATGTGGACCCAACTTATCAAAGAAAACCTCTAAAAACTGCCATGACCCAACAGTCAGTTAATCAAGACCTTATAGACCAGCTTGGATCAAGTGTTTTAAACTATCCACATACTTATCCGATTAATGGTCATGATAATGTATATGATCAATTTTTGCAAAAAACCGGATATCAAATAAGTCTACCAAAAGAAAGATTTGCAAAAGATTGGGGATTCTTGGTAAAAGTAACTGGAAAAGGCGATAGCCTAAGTTATGATTGGTTGACAGATGAGGACACAGGAAACCAAGCTAGACTCCAAGACCAAAAAATAGTTCCATCTACCTCAACTAATACAGATAAGGCTACAAAAATCACAATAACAAACGAAATCTCTGAAGCTCGACCAGTAGAAGTTAAAAAACTAGAAAAGTTTAAAAACGAAGAAACTAAGAAGGAAGAATTCAAGTCAATTGCTGGAGCAACATTTGTAATAAAAGATGCAAATGGAAATGTTATGACAACAGTAGTCTCAGATAATGATGGCAAGGTGTCTTTTGGTAACTTACCAGAAGGTAAATATACAATAGAAGAAACTCAAGCACCAGAGGGATATGTAAAGTCAAATGTTATCTTTGAAGTAACAGTAGATAATTCTAAACAAGTAACTTATATTCCTAAATTTGAAAATGGATCAGGTAATCCTGTTAATGGCGAAGATTACTTAATAAAAGATATAGAACAAAGCCAAGATAAGTCTAGGGCAGATGTTACAAGTGTGACTCAAAAACTTTATGTAAATGATAAAGAAAGTGGAAGTATTGGTAGAAGGCCAGGTATCTGGGAAGCATATTTCCTTGAATCACTTTCATATACAGCCGATATAAAACTTAACAATTCAGCACCTGGATCTAGGTTTTCAATTCAATTTGACCCAAATCTAGACTTCACTCAATATTTTAATGAATTTCCTAAGATTAAAAGTAGAGAAGGAGTAGATATAGCTGACCCTTACTTCGATTACACAACAAATAAACTAACTTATGTATTCAATGAAAAATCAAAGGGTGGAGAGGCTGAAGCTAATATTAAATTAGTGGGTATTATCCCATCTAAGTATTTTGCTCAAAACGATGGTACCTACAACTTCACAGTAACAGTAGCACCAGGGCAAGATGGTCTAAATAATCAAACTATAACTCAGCCTATCACTGCTGACTACAACTTATACTACTATGACCCAAAAGACGGCAAGCCTTCTCAATCATACTACTTTAGAGATGTATATAAGGCTGATGATGGCGAATGGTATGTAACAGCCTTGGCATACTATAACCCTGACTATGTAAAACCAGGAACAAATGACGTTCTTAACTTCAATTGGAAGTCTGTAAAACACTACACAGCAGGAAACTACGTTGAATGGGCAGGGGATGGAACTACACCTCCATACTCACTAACAGATGTTAAGGTTTATCAGACATCGCCTAATATGGGAACAATTCAGTTACCTGAATTACAAACACAAAAGAAGGTAAACTACAATATGCCTTTATCCTTTGGTGTAAGACCAGAGCAAGATCCATCAACTTATCATTTAATTTATAGTAGGGCTATAAATCCTAAGGAAAAAATCACAAATGATAGAAATGGCGATGTAGTATTAAATTACGATCCGAGCAAAATAAATACATTTGGTAAGCTTAAGGACAAGGGACCTTTAAACATTCAAATGCCAAGTGTAAATAATAAAAATAAAGATGGCTATATTATTGAACAGACTTTCAAGATCTCTGATATAGACAAGTTTAACAATACTTGGAGAGCCTTCAATATGGCTAACGGACCTTTCAACGCTGCCTTTGTATCAAAAGCCAATGCCAATACAGCCATAGGGGACCAAATTGGTGGGGAAATTCCAAAATTCTATAGCCAAGAAGTTGGATTAGTCAACAAGAAATATACACCAGGTTCTTTTAAGATTTTAAAATCAAACGAAACAAATAACAAAGCTCTTTCTGGTGCAAGCTTCTCATTAACAGATGAAGATAATAATGTTATTTATAGAACATCAGGTACTGATGGGTTTGTAAACTTTGAAGGGCTAAAACCTGGTAAATACACACTTAAAGAAGAAACAGCTCCGACAGATTTTGTAAAGACTGATAGAAAATGGGAAGTAAATGTCAGCATAGACGGTAATGTGTCTATTACAGAAGTTGGATTAAACGCTACAGGCGGAACAATATATGGTAAGGATATACAAATACCAGTAGGCAATAAACCAACAGCTACAAAGTTTACAGTTTATAAAAAAGATGCTGACAACAAACCATTACCCGGTGCAGAATTTAAGCTAACAAAACAAGGCGAAACAACTGCCTTTGATACAGGAACATCTGGAAATGATGGTGTAGTAAACTTCAATAAAGACCTAACTAAAGGAACTTATATCCTTGAAGAAACAAAAGCACCAGATGGCTACCAAAAACTCAACCAAAAATGGGTAGTGGAAGTTGATGACAATAACAAGGTTAAGATTTACACTTACAATGAGAAAAAACAAGATGATCCTAGTGGAGGAGCACAACAGTTCGAAAATTCACTTCTAACTCAAGATGGAGTTAATTGGGTCGATGTATCACAAAGACCAACTGATAAGTTTATCTCTGGTGATAACAGACAAACAGGCTACGCAGACAAATCTTCAACACCTTACAAGCTTGGTACAAGAATTGTTGGTATAAATAAAACTGGAAAATACGCTATCCAAAGATATGTAATAAATCCAGAAGGAAAAGATATAGATATCTACAATGCTCTTGTCCACAGAGAAAAGCTAAATTACGACAACATGAAATGGTATGCTGGTACTGAAGATGTAAATATTTACACTCTAGATAAACCAGTTACTACTAATGTGGAAGATATCAGACTATATTCTTATAATTTAACAGACATAACTGATAAGGTAGATAAATCATCACTAGCATATTCTTATAGCGACAGACTTCAATTAGTTTTCAAAAAAGGAAAATTAACAGATGCAAGTGGAAATTCCTTAATAAAAGGAAGACCAATAGTTGTAGATGTTAAGATTCCTTATACAAATGAATCTGGTGGAGTAGGTACTGGAATGGACATTAACACATCAGAAGGGCCATCATGGAAATCAGACTACTACGAACAAGTATCAGATATTGTAGTAGGAGATTCTGTTAAGAAAGATAACATCACAGAGGATATCAAGGGATCTTATATAGCAGATGACTACCTAGATGTAACAAACGAAAAGAAAAAACACGAGTTTTCTTTCGATAAGATTAATGAAGAAATAAACACTAGTGGCGGTCATGATGCAGTTACAGGAGCAACCTTTAAATTAGTTGGACCAAATCCAAGCGAAGATACAAAATGGGCTTATTCTGATGATAATGGAAAGGTAAGCTTTAAAGACCTACTACCAGGTACCTACAAACTAATAGAACATGGCGCTGCACAAGGTTATGAACAAGCCAATACCGATTGGACAGTGACAATCCAAAATGATGGCAAGATTTATCTAAAGGAAAACAATGAAACTAGGTCATCAAGAAACGCTGAAGTAAGAGTAGGTGACTGGAGTGTAACTACTAAAGGGAAAGCACCAACACTTTACTCACTAGTTGGATTAAGTAAATCTGCATTCTTTAGTGAAAATCTTGACCAACTGGATATTACTGATGAATTCATAAGTGAACCTGTAGGAGCAGGAAATGTATGGGAAACAGTTGACCCAAGCAAGTCTGAAGGAAGAGAAAACATTGCTCACGAAAATAATTTAATAGCAACTAGAATTATAGAGATAAACAAAGATGCTAATAGATTTAAACAAGTCTTCTTATTTACTGATGCAGCTCCAGGTAAAGAAAGACTGGTACAAATTCATAGACAACCAGAAAACGCAGAACTTGCAATAAAATCTGGTAAAAATATTGATACTATAGTTAAAGCTTATAGGGTAAATGCATCAAATATTGATGACGCTTTAAATGGTGCTAAAACTAGTTTCAATGTAACTCCAGAACAAACTACACCTAAAGGAAAACCTAGAAGAGTACAATTTTCTATTCCGGGAAGCCAAAAAGGATATATCCTAGTAGAAGTAGAAACTTCTTATACTGGAGCATTAGGACTTGGATCTGACTATAAACCAAATAGATCCGACCTACATGGTACAAGTGCTTGGGCAGGGGACTCTTATGCAAACGAAGACGGAGTAAATAAAAACCTAAGCCAAGAAACAACTTATATTATAAGCCTAGGAGCAACTACAAATGGTACTATTTCTGTAGTTGGTAATAAAACTACTGGACTAAAAGAAAATGAACAAGTAACTATAAATGTCACACCAGATAGTAACTTTGAGATAGACACTTTGACTTATAGTTATGGTGGTAATTCTTATGATATTAAGGACACCAAAACATTCGCAATGCCAGCAGCAGATGTAACAGTTAATGCTACATTCAAGCAAAAAGAGCAACCACAACCAACAAAACATAAGATTTACACTCAAACTTCATCAAACGGAACATTTACCGTAGATAAGAAAGAAGCTGTAACTGGAGAAGAAGTTACAATTACTCCAAATCCAGCCCAAGGCTATAAGGTGAAAGAAATTTATGTTGGAAGTGGAGCTGGACAAGTTCCCGTAAACAATAATAAATTTACAATGCCAAACTCTGATGTATCTATAAGAGTTGATTTTGAACAAGACACTCCACCACAACCAACAGAGTATACTATTAAAAACTATAATGGTGATGGTGGTATAGTAGCAGGTGTTCCTAACAAGGCATATAAGGATCAACAAATAAATCTATCTATTCATACTAATGATGGTTATACAGTTGAAAGAATTTGGCTAGAAGATGAAGCAGGAAATAATCTACAAGATCTTACAAATGCTACAAGCTTCACAATGCCAGATAAAAATGTGGTTATTAAAGCTACATTTAAGCAAAAAGAAGGGAAAAGTTATTATGTAGGTACTTCTGGTGATTCTACAAGAGGAAAAATCACAGTTACAAATCCTACTAACAGTCAAGCTAAAGCTGGAGATACAGTAGAATTTGAAGTTGAATCTTTCTCTGGTTGGGAAGTAGATACCTATAATGTAAGAAAATCTGACGGTTCAGGTCTATTAGATAATGTCGACTTCGATGGCAGACATGGATCTTTTGTAATGCCAGAGTCAGGTGTAACTATTAACGTAACTTTCAAAACTGAAACTGTTCCAGAAAATAGCAAGACAGTTAATATTAATCAACATACTGGCGGAAGCGTAAGTGTGGATAAAAGAATAGCTGAAGTAGGCTCTAAGGTAAGACTAACAATTGAACCTGAAAGCGGTTATACTATAAAATCCTATAGCGTTAATAAGGCTAATGGATCTGGAAATGTTACAGTAAAAAGCGATTCATATGGCTTATACTTCATAATGCCAGATGATGACGTAACAGTTTATGCAGAATTTAAATGGCAAGAAAGTCCAGGTGCTTATAAGGTATCTATTTCAGACGCTATAGAAAATGGTAGTGTCAGTGCTAACTTAGCAACTGCAAATCAGGGAGATAGGATTTCTCTAAAGGCGACTGCAAATCAAGGATATAAATTTGATAGATTTATTGTAAAAGATAGTCAAGGTAAAGAAATACCTGTAGTTGCAAATTCATTTAAAATGCCAGCGTCAGATGTAAGTATTTCAGCAAACTTTTATGAATATGACCCAGCTTTAGGAATTCTTATTAAAGATGGCGACAAGAGCAAAAAAGTTGAAATTACCAACAGAAAAGATGGTATTTCTCCTAAGGTTATCAAGACTGATAGATATGGAAATAAGCTTGAAGGTGCTACTTTTAACATCAAGAAAATGACTAATGATAAGTACGATACAGTAGACGACACTTTCCCAGTATTAAAAGGAACATCTGATAAAGATGGAAATGTAATTTTCAAGGACGAAGATGGAAATGTAGTTAAGCTTAAAAAAGGCTACTACGTAATGACAGAAGAAAAGTCCCCAGATGGTTACAAGAGAATTGTAGCTCCATGGAAGATGGAAGTAAAAGATGACGGCGGACGTATGTATTCTGTTTACAAGGGTCCAACAGATACTCCATCAAGCTTTATAGATGATAATAAAAAAGCAAATGCAAAAGATTATAACTCTGATGGCGATATAAAAGTAAAATCTAGGTTGACTTATATCAACCCAGAATCTAAAACTTATGTACAAAGAATTTATATTGACACTAGAAATTACACTGGTGGAGACTTCTTAAATGTACAAATAAGTCCAAAATACAAGAGAGAAGAAATTGATAGGCCAGGACTACCTCCAGTAACTATCAAAGAAGGTGTAAAGACTGCCTATAGGTCAACTTATGAGATAGTAAACCCAGGAGAAAATGTAGACATCCAAAATGGAGATTATGATAAGATCCTAAGAACTTACGACTTAGCAAATCCAAATATGTCCATGGTTAATACTGCAAGATGGAGACCATTTGACTGGGGCTTTGACGAAGACCAATTAAATATTGGCAAGGGAGTCTATATAGTAGAAGTCGAAGGTTATTACGATGATACCATTATTGATGGTACGGCAACTAACGAAGTATATGTAGACAAGAACTATAACTTCACTGATGCTCAAGGAAATCCAAGCAAAGAACCTGTCAAAAGAGCTCCTTACAAGAAGACTGATGCTGAAATGAATCCAGCAGACTATGGCAAGATTGACCTTCACGTTGACTTTTATAAGGGTGCTAGAGAATTTAAACAATTAGTTTATTCTAAAGAAGGTGGCGGCTTTAATTATGAAACTGTCATTGGAGAAACTGGCAAAAACACAGCTTCTTACCAAGGTGGTATTGAAGCAGTAAGAAAAAGATACGAAGATTTGTTGTATGAATCTTATGTAAAACAAGGTCAAAATCAAGAGAAAGCTAGAGAGAATGCAAAGATAAAAGCAGATGCTTGGGCAAATTCCAAACCAGCTCTTCAAAAATATGCTAACTTTGTAAGCAAAAAAGTTAAATTAAATAATAATCCATATATTGGAGGTAAGGTTGACCCATCTGTAGCAGGTGAACCATACCACCATGCAGACACATCTGTAAACCTAAATCCTATTTATTCTTCAGATACTGAAAATGAGGTTCCAAAAGAAGGATTGGTAATCGAAAATGAAAAGGAAAAATACAACATTACCTTCTCAAAACACGGTCGTGACAATCCTGATGATGCAGCTGATAGTCAAATAGTAACTGAAAATAGACTTGAAGGAGCAGTATTTAAGCTTCAAAAACTTATCGGTGGAAATTATGAAGATGTCAAGGGTTCAACTGTAGCATCTGCCTTCAACGGTTACTTTGGTTTCAGAAACCTAGAACCAGGTAGATACAGACTAATGGAAGTTCAAGCACCAAAAGGTTACAGACCTATAAAAGATGCCCTTCTAAACTTCACAATTGAAACAATAAGGACAGACTCTGGTAAGATTGTTGATCCTGAATCAGGAAAAATAATTGATATTAAAACTATCAAAGTAAGATTCCCTATAGATAATAAGGGTCAAGCTTTGACAGGCTTATATATGACCGATCCAAAAGATTCTACTAAGAAAACTCAAATTTCAAATGTGGATTCTAAAGAAATCAACATGGAAACAATCATTTATAAATCTGCTGATGCAACTAGCGGCAAGCCGCTAAAAGAATTAATTTTAGTAGTGAGTGATGGTCACGAATATGCCTTACTTCAAACTAAAATAATTTCAGATTCATCTGGATTTGTTTCCCTAGAATATGAAGGAGCAAATGGAGTTTTCCAATATGTACCTGAAGGTAAAAAGACTGTACAAGATGGTAAGCTAGTGGACTTCGTAACATCTGCCACTGCCAAGAACATGGGTAAGATAGTAAACGAAAAACCAGGCAAGGGTGCTATCACTATCAACAAAAAAGATGGCGAAGGAAATGCTCTTGAAGGTGTAAACTTTAAGCTAACTAGAATATCAAGAAAGAAAACAGAAGGCGAAACTTCACAAACTGAAGGAATTTACAATGCTACTTCAGATTCTAATGGTAAGGTAGAATTTACAGAACTACCAATTGGTAATTATGAATTAGTAGAAACAAAAGCAGTTGACGGCTACCAAAACAAGGGTCAAATATGGCACTTCACAGTTGGTGGTAAAGACCTAGACCCATACAGTGGTCCAATTGCAAGAACAGGCTCTGATCTTACAGACAAGATTACCCTTAATAAATCTGATATGGAAATCATTAGACCAGATAATGACCCTGATAGACAAACAGCAAATACAATCTGGCCTAACTCAGCTCAGTTATTTAGATTTGACAATGACTTTAAGCTAAATGATGGAATCACAATAAGACCTGGAGATTACTTCCAAGTTAAACTAAGTGATTATATGGACCTATATGGTATCTACAACAAAGACTTAGTATCTGGTCTTGATATATTCGCAGACGGTGTTGGTACAATAGCCAAGGCAGAATATGACGATGTAAATGGCATAATTACCTACACATTTACAGAATATGCTAGAACCTATGAACTAAAAGACTTTAATACAAGTATTGTAGGTCACATTAATCGTTTCAAATTCACAACATCACAAGATAATGTGCCTGTTGGAATAAAGATGAATAAGGATAATGCAACCGATACATTTAAGGAAGTAAATGTAAGATTTGACCTAGGAACACATTTTGCCGAAGCTTATGGAACTAGACCAAACTTATCTTCAAAGATAACTTACTTTGATAACAAGACTGGTGAATTTGAACACATCTTCTATCTAAATAGAGATCAAGATCTAATAAATGATGGTAGGTTCACTTATATTCCAGCCAAGGGCGTGGAAAATCTTAGAATGCAAGTATTCAGGGTTAATGATGCTTATTTGAGAGATAATAACCAATACAAAGAAAGTAATAAAAATAGTATATTGCCACCATCCTATGGAGTAGATATAAATCAATTTGTCAACAAGGGATATATTTACTTGCTTAACAACTACACTTATTATGGTGATGCATCTAAGGCTAATCCTGCAGTTTACACTTTCCCTAATGGATATCTACAAGAAGAAGACACTTATATCATAAGAGTTACTGGTAGTATCAAGGACAAGACTGATACAGCAGACTATGAGGCACAAGGAAAGATTGACAGATACAATGCATACAATCAACCTTATATGGGTGCAGAAAGACACGATTATGTGTACAGTTTGTTAAATACAAATAATGCAGATGCTAAGCTTGAAGTAACAGCAACAAACCCTAAAAACGAAATTTCATTTAAGAAGACAGATGCAGAAGGCAAAGCCCTTAAAGGTGCAAAATTTGCCCTTGTAAAATACGACGACACTAAAGCAAAATGGACTGAAGTTACTGATACAGAAAAGACAACTGAAGAAGATGGACTAGTTAAGTACGAAAAACTTGCTCCTGGAAAATATGCCCTTATAGAAAAAGAAGCCCCAACAGGCTATAACAAGATAGAAGGACATATAGAAGAATTTACTGTAGATAAGGACGGTATAATAACTAAAGAAGTTACTAGACCTAAGGGAAGCGACAGTCCAGTATCTAGTGGTTCTACTACACCTTCAGCTGTAAGAGCTGTTGTAGAAAAAGTGACAAATGTAGTTAGTAATGTTGCAGATAAAGTAACAGGAGAAGAAACAGAAACTGTCAACGAACCAATAGGAACAGATCCAATAAAAGTAGTAAACTACAAGAATATTGAATTTGTAAAAGTTGACGGTGATGACAATACTAAGACACTAGCTGGTGCAGTATTTGAAATTCACTACAAAGAAAAAGTAGATGGCAAGTACACCGCACTTACAGAAAAGAAAACTGTAGAAGGTAAAGAAAAAGATGTAGCCATAACTGTAACATCTGGTAAAGATGGTAAATTTAAACTTCCAATATCCAAAGATGGTTACTATGCATTAGTAGAAACTAAGGCGCCAGAAGGATATGGTAAATTCCCTGGCAAGATTAAAGAGTTCAAACTTGAAAGTGGAAGCCTTTCAGTTCTTGAAAAAGACCCACTAAAAGCTAGTTTAACAAGAGGTAAGAAAGGACAAATAGTTAGCCAAGTTCTATCAGTAGATAAGGATAACAATACATTCACACAAAGAATTGTAATAAATCCAAAGCACGAAAGCTTGACTGGTATCAACAACTCTTCCTACCTAAGAATTTTAGAAAATGGATGGAGTATTACGCCTAAGTTCATAAAATCTGATGGTAAAGAAGGAATTGGTGGAGAGGTTAAAGTCGCTCTTCTAAAGAAAGAACCAGGAAAAGATGATAAGAAATCAATTGCTGAATTAGAAGAAAAAGACTTCAAGAAGCTAGGAGCAATCGAACATGGTACAGTAGGTAACAATACTGGATCTAGATATTCATTAAAAGAACTTCTTGGAAAAGAAACTGACTCAACAAGCATTGAAACAACTGACACTATAGTTGTAGAATACACTGGAACATTGGCTAAGGACACTACAAAAGTAGATCAAAAAGCAGATCTAATTATTAATAACACAATTCTAGATACTGCTGATTACGGTCTCGATATAAATACGCTATCAAGCACTGATCCAGTCTATGTAGATGTGAATAAGTCCAACATCACGCCAATACCAGTGGAAAACCGTAAGGCGGAATATCCTTGGACTGGTGGTATGGGTACTTTAATCTTTACTGTTAGTGGCTTGATACTCATGAGTGCTGCGGCTTATGTTTACAGCAGAAAGAGGAGGGCTTCTTATGATGATTAGTTATAAGGTCAAAAGTAATCCTCTAATGGCAAACTGCTATAAGAACAAAGCAAATCTTCAAATGCTCAGTAGCAACAAGGACAAAAGAAATTCTAAAGCTCTGAGTAGTGGCAAGGATAAGGTAAGTTCTCCTATGACAAAGGATTATAGAGATAAGTTAAATCATCTTATCTTAAATGATTTTAAAATCTATGAGGGCAAGGCTCTTATGATAAATTGCCAAAAGGCAAGTGAGAGAAGGTGTTGCTCTTATGACTAATAGCATTAAAGATAAGAAGAGGCACCCTCCTTAGTTGGAGCAAATAAAATTAATGAAGATGAGAGTGGCGAAAGGGTCAGTCCCCGCCGCCCTCTCGGATTCATATTAATAAGCGGAATAATTCGTGTAAGTAAAGGTAAATCTAATTTATTTTTGATAAAATATTTTTAGAGATACTTAGAAAAATTAAAAAGCCAATTATGGCAAGAGTCGAAAGACTAAAATTCATGGTAATAATTTGCGGTAGCAAATAATTATAAAAATTTATAAAGAAGGAGTTATATTATGAACAAGAAAAAAATTCTATCACTAATCATGGCATTAGTGATGATCGTGGGAGTATTTTCTCCACTAACAGCATTAGCTAATATAGCAGGTCCCACAACTAATCTTAATATTCACAAGATTAAGTTAGACGATTTTGACGGAGTAACAGCTAAAGACCACAAAGGTCAAGAATTGACACTTGAAGACCTTGAGGGCGAAAATTATTTCAAAGGTAAAAACCCACAATGGCTAAATGGAGTTAAATTTACTTTTTACCATGTAACTACTGAACAATTAGCTAAGCTTGAAGAAACTAATCCTCAAACAAAAGAACAAGTAAAAGCTATAATTGACCAAAATCCTAACTTATTTAACGGAGTTGATGGAGATGGAGTAGAAACAGAAGCTACAAGTGGTAATGGTTTAGTTACAGTTCCAAACTTATCCGAAGGAACTTATTACTTTGTAGAATCTGAAACACCAGCAAACCATACTGGTGCATTAGCAGTACCTTTTAAAATCACATTACCAATTTATGATGATCAAGGTAAGGCAATGGAGAATGTACACATCTATCCAAAGAACAAATTAACAGACAAAACTACTACTAAGGATTTAGACACAGAAGCAAATAAAGCAAACAAGACAACAGAAACTCACAATGTAACAGTTACTGATGATAATGGAAATAGAATTCTTACATTAGATAAGGGTGCAAAAGTTCCTTATGTTGTAACTACTCCAATTCCAGCTGGTTCAAAAGAAATTATACTAGCTTGGTCAGATAGAATGAGCTCAGGTTTAACTTATAACAATGATTTAGTTGTAAGTGCAACTTATGGTAAAACAGAAACTGAGTTAGCTTTAGAAGCAGCAGATTATACTATTACAAATGAAGGCAATGGTTTTGTATTAAAATTCACTGATGCAGGTATCAAGAAAGTATTAGAAAAAACTCTTAATAAAGGTGACGGCGTAAAACTTATTGATGGAACAATATACAACAAACAAGCCGGTGAAGCTGCTCAAAAAGTTGTAATAACACTAAAATATTCAGCAACTCTTAACGGACTTACTGGTCCAGTAGACCCAGAAACAAATACAGTTTCTTTCTTCTATGGAAATAAACCAGGATACACTCCACAACCAGGAGATAAAAACCCAATGCCAGAAACAAATAAAACTGAAATTCCTGTAAGCAAATCCTTTGTTGGTGGAGATGGCGCTACAGCAAAAGATTGGCCAGCAGATTTAAGTGTTACTGTTAAGTTACAAAAATGGGACCCAGCAACAAACAAATGGGAAGATGAAACAGGCAAAACTTTAACTTTAGATGCAAATAAGACTTCTGATAAATTTACAGGTCTAGATGCAAAAGCAAAGTATAGAGTAGTGGAAGTTGAAATCAATGGTTGGGTAGCTAATTATTCTCACGATGCTCAAGGCGGTGTTGTAATCAAGAATAAGGAAAATCCTAACCCTAATCCAATTACACCTCCAGAAGTAACTGTAACATCTGGCGGTATCAGATTTGTAAAAACTGATGATAATAATGCAAATCCACTTCGTCTAATTGGTGGTAAGTTTATAATTACTAACCAAGAAGGTAAATATTTATACTACAAAACAGCTACACAATTAACAGATGAACAAACAGCTTTAAAAACTGCAGAAGGAGAATTAAAAACTCTTGTAGATCAATATAATGCAATGACAGCAGATCAACAAAATGGATCTGAAGGAACAGCTAAGAAAAAAGCAATTGATGACAAAGCAACTGAAATCGCAGGATTAAAGAAAAAAGCATCTATTCAATATACTTGGAAAGATGGATTTGGAACAAAAGATAAATTATCTGAAAATCTAGTAGTTTTAACTCCAAACAGCCAAGGTTATATGGAAATAACAGGACTTGATTTTGGAGATTACACTTTAGTCGAAATTGAAGCACCAAAAGGATATGCTATTCCAGCTGATGGTCAAAAATTTCCGTTTACTGTTGATAAGGATTCTTATAGCAATTTAGCTGAAAGTGTAAATCTAGGCAAAGATGATAAAATTGATTCATCAGAAACTGATACAACTAAAGCTCAAAGATTAGTCAACAAGAAAGTTACTATCCCACAAACTGGTGGTATTGGTACTGTTCTATTCACTGTTGTTGGTGTTGGTCTAATGGCTGGCGCTGTTATGGCAATGAAGAAGAATAGAGAAGAAGCTTAAGAGGTATTTAAGTCTTTTAATTCTTGCTATTTAAGTTTAAAATAGTTTTAAGTTATTTAGGCTAATAGCTTTATAATTATTAAATTGGGAAGGGGACCTTCCCTTTCCCCTACATATTATGTAAGTGAGGTAGAGATGAAGAAGAGAATATACAGTTTAATAATTTTATTTGCGATGGTAACTACGGTCTTCCTACCTCTTAGTGTTTTGGGAGCATCATCTGTTACCATCGACATAAAGACAAAGGAAAGTTTAAGTAAAAATGATTTAGAGGGCAGGACTCTTGGTATATGGAAGTTAAATGATAAGTTTATTGACACTTCTATGGATAAGACGAGGCTTGTGGCTATCCTCGACAAGTTAAGCGAGGCTGACCTTGATAAGCAACTTGAAAATAAGGCTGACAAGTGGATTATAAGGCCTGAGGCTAAGGATGATTATAAGGTGACTTTAAGTCTTGAGCCTGGCACTTATTATATTAGGGAGCTTGGAAATAGCAAGGAAAGGTTTATTGAGTCTGCTGTTTTTAGTACGGTAGAGACTAATATTACTAAGTTAAAATGGGGGTTAAAGATTAATCCTACTCCACCACCTCCACCTGAAAAGCCACCTCACGAACCTCCTGGAGAGACTCCACCACCTCCTCCTAATTCTGTTCTTCTTTTGAAGACTGATGGAGAGGGCAAGGCTCTTGCTGGGGCTAAGTTCACTATTCACTATGCCAATGGCGATCCTCTTTTGACCAAGGATGGGTCTGTGGACGATAAGGGTTCTGCTGAGATTTTTGTCACTGATAATGGTGGTAGGATTCTTATTAAGAATGTGAAACCTGGTGCCTATGTCTTCAAGGAAATTGAGGCTCCAAAGGGCTACAAGATTGTGGAAAGTGAAAGCGACTTTGCTATTTTTGAAGGTGAAAGTGCCACTGTCAAGGTGATAAACGAGAAGAAGTTAGGTTCTTATAATTTCTACAAGACTGATGAGGCTAGGGAAATTGGTCTTCCTGGGGCTGAGTTTGTAATCACTCGTGACAAGGACAATATGGACCAAAGGGTACAAAGGGATGGCAAAGACCTTGTGCTAAATTCTGGTGATGATGGCAAGTTTTCTGTCTATGATCTTCCCTATGGCACTTATTATATTTGGGAGACTAAGGCTCCCGATGGTTACACTCTCTTGCAGGGTTCTTTAAAATTTGAGATTGACGAAAATTCTTTTGAGAAAGTCCTAATTATTGAAAACAGTAAAAAGCCACCTATTCCTAAAACTGGTGACATAACTCTCATTGTGCTAGTTGTTGCTGGTGCTGTGATGATTGGGCTAGGTAAGTATTTAATCAAGGACAAGAGATAGAATGAGGCTCCTTGGGGGGCCTCTTTTTTATGGTGTTATATGAGCAAGAAAAAGAAAAAATCTAATTTTTTATTTATTTTTATTTTCATACTGGGGCTTGGTATTTTGTCCTACCCCATGATATCCAATTGGTATTATAGGATTGAGTCTAATAACCAAGTTGCCGACTACAAGGAAGCGAGAGAGCTTTTGAGTAAAGAAGAAATTGACAGGAGAATTAGGCTTGCCAAGATTTACAACGAAAATCTAGGTAATGTTACTCCAAAGGATCCTTATAGTGAAGAGGAAAAGCACAAGGCAATCGAAAATTATGCTCAGATGCTAGAGCTAAGGACCAAGATTGGTGTTATTACTATTCCTTCTATTGATGTAGAGCTTCCTATTTATGCTGGTACTAACGAGGAAATCCTCCAAAAGGGTGCTGGTCACTTGGAAGGTACATCTCTTCCTATTGGTGGTGAGTCTACTCACACTGTTATCACTGCTCACTCAGGTCTTCCTTCTGCTAGGCTCTTTACGGACCTGCAAAAGGTGAAGATGGGCGAGAAGTTTTACATCGAAAATATTGGGGGCACACTGGCTTATGAGGTTGACCACATTGATGTCATTGACCCAAGTGACTTTTCTCAGCTACTTGTGGTGCCTGAAAAGGACTATGCAACCCTACTTACTTGCACTCCTATTATGATCAACACTCACAGGCTCATTGTCCGCGGCCACAGGGTGCCTTATGTGCCAGAGGTTGACGAAAAAGTTATGGAAGACAAGGGTGGAAATCTTGGCATTGATAAAAGGCTTATCATTCTCTTAATTTTTGCTATAATTATCTTAGGAAGATATTTATTGTCAAGGCGAAAGAAAAAATTGGCAAGGAAAAGAGAACTTGAGAGGGCAAAAAATATTGAGCTGGCTAAGATGAATATGAGCGCCAATAATGAGAGTGAGGATCAGCTTAAGGGCGATGGCAATAGTGGAAATGATGATATGAGTAAGGGTGATGGCAATGGTGGAAAAGTTTAAAAAAAATTGGAAAATTATTCTTGTTTTTGTGCTTGGGCTAATGATTGCCATTTACCCAATTATTTCCAATTATTATTACACTGTGGAGAACAACAATCAGGTTAAGGACTTCCAAGAGGCTGTTTCTCAAATGCCAGATAAGGAAGTTTTGGAGAGGATTGATCTTGCCAAGGCTTACAATGACACCTTAGACCCTTCAAGGCTGGCTGACCCCTACACTGAAAGGGAAAAGAAGGGTGTGGAAAACTACGCTCGTATGCTTGAAGTCCGTGAAAAAATTGGCTACATTGATGTGCCAAAGATCAACCAACAAATTCCTGTCTACGCTGGTACTTCTGAAGACGTACTGCAACACGCTTGCGGTCACTTGGAGGGGACATCTCTTCCTATTGGCGGCAAGGACACTCACGCTGTCATTACAGCCCACAGAGGTCTGCCACAAGTTAAACTCTTTAGGGACCTAGACAAGATGGAAGTGGGAGATTTGTTCTTCTTCACAAATGTTAAGGAGACTCTCGCCTACAAGGTGGACCAAATTCTCGTTGTGGAACCTTGGGACTTCGAGCCAGTGCTTGTTGTAGAAGGCAAGGACCTCATGACCCTACTTACTTGTACGCCTTACATGATAAATTCTCACAGACTGCTTGTGCGTGGTCACAGGGTGCCTTATGTGCCAGAGGTGAAAGAGGAAATCGAAAGAGCTAAGTTTAACTACAAGTCTCTCATTGTGCCGGGAATCGTACTTGCTATAGTTATGGTCATTATATTCTTATATATTAGACATAGGAGGAAAAGACGCTATGAAGGTTAAGACTAGGGTTTTAATTGGATATTTATTTATTCTCTTGGGGATTTTTATGCCCCTACTTGCCTTTACTTCCATGTCTTATAGGGAAATTGTGGCGAACAAGAGGTATGCGGCTTTTAGGGAAAAGGATGAAAGTTTAACTGATGACCTTAAAAAATACAATGAAGATGTGACAAAGGGCGATGCCAATATTATCGACCCCTTCTCCAATGAGGACTACAAGGGTTATTATGACATCAAGGGCATAGACAAGGAGGAGGTCTTCGCCTATCTCATTATCCCCAAGCTTGACATGAAAAAGCCAATTTATCTTGATGCTACTTACAAGCACTTGGATCTTGGCGTGGCGCAAGTTGAAGGGACAAGTCTTCCCCTTGGTGGCAAGTCCACGAGATCTGTCATAGCTGGTCACAGAGGTTGGTGGGGAGACCTCATGTTTTACAATGTGGAGAAGCTTGAAGCAGGCGACGATATTTTTATTGATGGTCGGTCTGGTCTTTTGAAGTACAAGGTTACGGGACAAGAGATAATAGACCCCAGCGATTGGGAAAAAATTCTGCCTATTGAGGGCAGGGACATGGTCACACTTTTAACTTGTCATCCAAAGAGACCACCGAGGCCAAAGAGACTGCTCATTAACGCAGAGAGAGTAGTGGAGAAAAAGGCTGAGCCTGTGGAAAAAGTAAGTGAAGAAAGACAAGTTTCTTATTTGAAGTACGGAATTTATGGCGTGACACTTGTGGGTTGGCTTGCTTTTATCGCTGTATTCTTTAAAATGATGGCTTATGTAAGAGAAGGCAAGAGAAGAAATAAGAGACACTGATTATTTTATTAGGTGAGATAAAGAAACATATAAACCTTAGAACTTTTTGTTCTAGGGTTTTTTGTTGTTAAAGGGAAAAGTTTGTCATAAAAATAAAGATGAAAGTCATTTACTTTATGACAAAATTATTATATACTAGGATAAAGAAATGACGAGGGAGGGAGCTTATGGTTGATTTAAAAAATGTTGGAAGAAATATAAAAAACATGAGAGAAAAATCTGGTTTGAATCAAAGACAAGTTGCTGAGTTTTTAGATTTAGACCAAAGTATGATTTCAAAGATTGAAAAAGGTGAAAGAAATATTTCAGCAAGTCTAATTGACAAGTTGGCAAATCTTTTTTGCTGCCCAGTATCGTCTTTGATGTCCGGTGAAGATAATATTAATTGCAAAATTGCATTTAGGTCAAATGCCATTAGCAGTGAGGACCTGAAGGCACTTTCTCTTGTAAATAAAATAGTTTTAAATCAGTTTGAAATGGATTCCTATACGAGGTAAATTTATGAATAAAATGGATTTGAGTAACAAGGCTATTAGGTTGAGAAAAAAATTGGGGGAAGATGACAGCTCACCCATTGATATTTTTGCACTGGTACAAGGCATAAAGCATTTGACTTTAATTTTTTATCCTCTCAGCAAAAATATTAGCGGAGTTTGCTATAAGGGGAAAGACTCTCACGCAATACTTATAAATTCAAATATGTCTTTAGGAAGACAGAGGTTTTCTCTTGCACATGAACTCTTCCATCTTTTTTATGATGACAAAGAGACTATGACTGCTAGCATTAGTGAAATCGGTGGAGGAGATGAGCTTGAAAGAGAGGCAGACCAATTTGCATCTTATTTTTTAATTCCTCAATATTCTCTGGACGAGATGATGGAAAAATCTGTGAAGAAACCTATTAGCTTGGAAGATGTGATTATGCTTGAGCAATATTATGGTGTCAGCCATCAAGCTATGCTATATAGGCTTTTAGATGAAAAGTTAATTTCAAAAAGGGACAAAGATTCAATGCAAAGGGGAATTATTGATAAGTCGGCAAGGCTTGGCTATGACACAAGTATTTATTATCCTTCTAGTGATGAGAAGAAAGTTTTTTCTCTTGGCTATTACATCAACAAGGCTAATGAATTGTTGAAGGGAGATATTATTTCAGAGGGCAAGTATGAGGAACTACTATTGACTGCCTTTAGAGATGATATTGTCTATGGAGAAGCTGGCTATGAATATGTCCTTGACTGATATTATTTTTTTCGATACTGATTGTATAAGCGCCTTTTTGTGGGTCAATGACGAGAGCATCTTGGAGAAATTATATGCTGGAAGAATTGTCATCCCCGAAAAGGTCTACGAAGAGATGAGTAACCCGAGGGTTTCGTGGATGAAAAATAGAATTGATATTTTAATTAATTCAGGTGTCGCCAGAGTTGAAGATATTAATATTGATTCTGAAGAGTATGTATTATATACAAAGCTCACAAGTTTTGATGGCAAAAGAAAGGTTATTGGAAGAGGAGAGGCTGCTTGCATTGCTTTGGCAAAGAAATACAATGCCATAATTGCTAGCAACAATTTAAGAGATATTAGTTTTTATATTAAAGAGTTTTCTTTAAAACACCTAACTACTGGAGATATTCTCATTGAAGCCTATGAGAAGGAAATTATCACAGAAGATGAGGGCAATACTATTTGGGCAAATATGATTGCCAAGAGGAGAAAGCTAGGTGCAAATTCTTTTAGTGAATATATGAAAGAAAAAGATCCTTTTTATAGCAAAGAAAACATTGATTATCTTGAAAAAAAGTATAATGATTATAAGAATGGAAAATTAAAAATTATTGATGAAGATATTGCTGATGATGAGCGATAAGAATTGAATTAATAAATAGAAAAGGATGCGGGTTTTGTGCCTGCATCCTTTTTTGTGTGTGGTAATTTTTTTAGTACATTTAAAAGTCATGGGGACTAAAAAATTTTAATTATTTTCAAAAGTTCCAAGGACTTCTACTTTTTTATCCCTTATCATAACCTTACCACGAGCGAGGACTGTATCTATATCAAGTGTTTTTTCGTCTAGCAAATTTATATCTGCATCGAAGCCAACTTTTACATTTCCTTTAGTCTTGAAGGACAAAATTTTTGCTGGGTTTGTAGTGAGACCTCTTAGAGCAATTTCAAGTGGGATGTCTTCTTTAAAGACACATTCTTTTATGGCTTCAAGTAGGCAAGATGATTTGCCAATGCCTAGTCCTACATATTCATTTTTTTCATTAAACATTGGGAAGCTTCCTTGACCGTCTGAGGTGAAGGTGAAGTTGTCGAGGCATATTTTTTCGTCAATTATGCGCCTTAGGGCCTTGGAGATTCTAACTTCTCCGTATTCTCTCTCCCAAAGGTCGGGGTCATCGGCACCAGTGAAGTCACAGTAGCCGCCACGCTTTAAATATTTTATGCTTTCTTCAAAAAGTTCTGGGTTTCTGCCGCAGTGAGTTGGCAAAAATTGTGAAATAGGAATTTCTGTTTCATCTACTGCACGATTTAGATAATCTAAATTAGACTTTCCGTCGCCCATGTGGATGTTAATTATGCCAGCCTTGCCAGAAAGCATTCCTGCTACTCTTACATTTGCTGCAAGGCGAAGGAATTCTTCAAAGCTTGACTGAGATGATCTGTGGTCAGATAGGGCGATTTCACCTGCGCCAATAATCTTGTCAATTGACATTATATCCTTCATGACATGACCAGTTAGGGTAGGAGTTGGTATTTGGTAAGCTCCTGTGTAGATATAGGATGTTATTCCTTCTTCCTCTAGGCCTCTTGCCTTGGCAAGTAGGGCAGATATATCTCTTGCGAGTCCATCTGTGCCAAGAGTACCAACAACTGTTGTGACGCCGGCTTTTGTTAATGTGGATAGGGTAATTTCTGGAGTTCTTGTTTTAAAACCGCCTTCTCCACCGCCGCCAAGGATGTGAACATGGCAGTCAATAAAGCCAGGTGTTAAAATTTTTCCTCTCCCATCAATTTCTTCTACATCCAAACAAGACACATCAATTTTAATTTCATCTTCAATGGCTGCAATTTTATCGCCAAGAATTAAGAGGTCTTTTGTGCCTAAAAATTCTGGACTATAAACTTTTGCCTGCCTAATAACTTTAATCATTTTATCCATATCTTCACTTCCTATTGGAAATTAATAAAGACTGCAATAATTAATATTATTGAGCCAAGTAGGAAGAAGAAGGCTTGCATCTTGATTTGGAATTTTGCCCACTTAGGCCAATCTATACCAGCAACGCCAAGTACACCAATTAAGCTTGCAGAAACTGGTGTAAAGGCATCCATAAAGCCTGCGCCCATTTGGTAAGCAAGGACTGCAATTTGTCTTGAAAGACCAACGAGGTCTGCAAGGGGTGCCATGATAGGCATAGTCAAGGCTGCTTGTCCTGAGTTTGATGTTACAACTAGGTTAAATAGTGATTGGAATAGATACATACCAATTGCTGCGATTGTCTTTGGCACGCCAGCGAAGGCATTACCCATGGAGTAAAGGATAGTATTTAAAGCAGAGAAGGAATTTGCGTCACTGCCGCCAAGTACGATTAAAATACCCTTAGCCATACCTACAACAACGGCTGTGCCAGCAAGATCTGCTGCACCTGATTGGAAGCAGGAAGCCATGTCGTTAATTGTCATATTATTTAATTTAAAGATTACTGCTGTAAGACCTGCAGCAAGACCCATTACAAAGAATTGAGATGCTATTTCTGGAATGTAGTAGCCCTTCTTCATAACTCCCCAAACTATCCAAATTAAAACTGCTAACATTTCAAGTAAAATAATTTTATGTCCAAGTTTAAATTCTTGTGCAGAATTGTCTTCTGCAAGTTTTGCCCTAAACTTGTTGTCTGTTTCATAAACAACGGAAAGAGTTGGAGTCTTTCTAATTCTTTCTGCATAGACCATAGTGTAGGCTGCGCCGAGGCCTGTAACTACAACCCAACATACAAGTCTAAAGCCTGCACCAGATAAAACTGGAATGCCAGCTATACCTTGAGCTATGGCAACGGAGAAGGGACTCATCCAAGAAACGGCATTGCCAAGTTGTGATGCAACAAAGGTTACAGTGACGGCGACAATGGAGTCGTAGCCAAGGGCAATGACAAAGGGAACCATGACCATGGAGAAGGGAATAACCTCTTCACTCATGCCAAAGGTAGCTCCACCTAATGAGAATAGGTAAAATAAAATTGGAATTGCAAATTTTTCGAGACCCTTTGTCTTGTTGATTACAGCATAAATACCAGCATCAATGGCGCCAGTAGACATGATTATACCAAAGGCTCCACCTACAACTAAAAGAAGGGCAACAATACCAACAGCAGAGCCGTATTTATCACCAGATACTAGACCTTCGAACAAGTAATTTAGAAAACCAAAGCCATTGAAGTCATCAGTACCCCAAATTTTTGCTGTCTTATTTAAGTTGACAGATTTATCATAAAAATTATCCCCATAAAGTCCGTATAAAGTGTCATCTGTCAAGCCAACCTCATCGAGAGCTCCTTGGTCCCAAGTGTCGGCTGGAGTTTTTAGAAGTTCAGCAAAGGCCTCCTCGTCGATGTCATTTTCTTCCATGGCTTCTTTATTTTGGGACAAGTTGCCAAGATTTTGAGCCAAGAAGTCCTTGTTGAGAGGGTGCATGTATCTAAAGGTTTCAGTTTGCAATACAGTCCTTGTGTCAGTTTCGCCAGCGGCATTTTGGTATTCAACTTCGTGAGTTGAGAATTTACCTGCTGGAATTAAAAATGTTAAGCCCCAGCAAATAAGAACGACAACAAAAATAATTGCATAGGTGTGCGGCGTTTTAAATTTTGTTAAATCTTTTTTTCTCATAATTTTCTCCTTTCGAGTTTTTTATCCATATTTTTTGGCTAGTAAATTTTATAGACTTAGGATAAGTATGATTACAAGAAAATAAATTTATAGCCAGGTAAAATCACCTAATAATTAAAATTTATAAGCTGGGGGTCTTGGACTAGCTTGTAAAATTTTATAAGTAGGTCTTTATGGATAGGTTTAAGATATAGAGTCAGAGTTCATAAAAATTTCATCTGAAATAATATATCCCATGTAAATAGTATATATCAAAAGGTTTTCATTTTGTAGGAGCAAAGTTGTCATAGGGAAAATTTTTTATTGATGAGTTCTTATTATTTTAGGAAAATAAAAAGGATGCGGGTTTTTGTGCCTGCATCCTTTTTGTATGGTTCTTTATTGGTTAGTTTTTAATTATTTTCATAAAATTTTATCTTCTTTAATTTTTATCTCTGGCTTATTTTTGGTGGGAGATTTTTTTAAAGACTTCAGCGTATTTTGCGAAGAGACTTTCTAATTCCACGACGCTGTATTTTTTGCTGTAGGAGCTATTCATTATGTCCTTAAGGACAGCTTGAATCTTGTTGTGGATCTTTATGTCTGTAACTATGGATGTCTTTGTGCTTAGCTTATCCCCTTCAATTTTTTTGAAGAACATATTGTTTTCGTTGATGAAGAAATTAAATTTGTCCAAGCCCATGGACTTTAGGTATCTGTTGTCATTAATGATGTAAAAGTTTATGTTCTCGTTATTCTTCATTATTTCGATTATATTTTTTAGGTGGTCTTCTATTTCTTTTGGACTTAGTTTTGCTCTAGTGGAGCAGTAGAGGATATTGCCTGTTTCTAAGTAGTTTAAAAGGCTAGTCCTTGTGGTCAAGAAATTTATCTTGGCATCAACAAAAAGTTCCTCCCACAAAAGTTTTATGCCGGCGATTTCTTTTTTGTTTATTTCTTGGTCCTGGTCAAGGGAAGCTTCTATTCTGTCAATGACTTTGTTGGGCAGCAAAAATTCGAAGCCGTAATTTGACAAGAATAAAAATTCGTTGTCGGAGTAAAAATATTTTCTGTAATTTGTCTCTGCCATCTCTTGGGCAGAGGCTGTGACAATTATTTTGTTGAGCCCGTCAAAGAAGTGGTCCATAAAGGATGTAATTTCAAGGAGGGTGTCAAGTTCTCTGCCTGAAGTTAGGGTTGAGTAGTCCTCTCTTTCGGCGATGATTATATACATCTCGCCCTTTATGAGTATAAAGTCGCAGTGGGTGTAGCTGCGCTCATAGAATTCTAAGTTTATGGATGAGTTATCCGTTATTATTTTTAAGAGATCTATTTTTTCTATGTCATCTTTTTTGCAAAGGAGGTGGAGGTTCACTTCTACATCTCTTGACACTTTTTTTATGGTCTGAATGAGTATGTCTGCATAGGGACTTGTGATGTCAAAGGTTGCCCAGATGTCAAGGTCTATGTTCTCCAAAATTAATTTTTCTAGAATTTCTTTTAAGTCGCTTTCCACGCTAGATGTTTTGAAGATGAAATTTGTGCCTTGTGGTCTTTCTTCTATTGCATCAGAATTTGTGTAGGCGTAGGACTCATTTAGGAGCTTATAAATTAAAAATTCTAGTCCCTTTTCTTGGTCTTTTTTTAGAATTTCTGAATTTTTTAATTCAAAGCTAAGGAGAAAGTCCTTGGTCTTGTCCTCTTCTATGAGGGCCCTTGCAAATAGGGGCGCAAGTTTTCTATTTATGGTGTAAATATTTTTTGATGAGGGAATTTTTTTGCCAGAGTTCCACTTGCTTATGTAGGATATGTCGTAGTCCAAGGCATAGGCAAGGGTGGAGAGCTTGGTATTTGTCATGTCTGTCAAAATTTTAAAAACTTGTCTGTAGTGCCACATATTTTTTCTCCTTCCGTAAAAATTTATATATAAATTATATTAATTTGTTGAATAAAAGTCAAATAATGTCACAATGATTCAAGTTCTTGCAAGCCCTAATAAACCGTTTTTTTACAATAAGGTTATATAATAAAAACAAGAAGAATATTTTTAAAAAATTTGGAGGGAAACATGGCAAATTATAATTCTGTAACTGATAAGGTTATTGAGGACATTAAGGCTGCTGTTAGCGGCAAAGTATATGTTGGCGAAGAAATCAATATTGACTTCTTCCACGATGAAATGCCAATTTATGGCGAAGGACAACCGGATCTTGTTGTTGATGTAACTTCTGCAGAAGAAGTTTCAAAAATCGTAAAAATTTGTAACGAAAATAAAATTCCAGTATTGGCAAGAGGTGCTGGCACTGGTCTTACTGGCGCTGGCGTTTCAAGATTTGGCGGCGTAATGCTTAACATGCAATCTATGAATAAAATTCTTGCTTATGATGAAGAAAACATGGTTGTTAAAGTTGAACCAGGTGTATTATTAAACGATCTTGCTGAAGACTGTTTAACTAGGGGATATATGTACCCACCTGATCCAGGCGAAAAGTTTGCAACTCTTGGAGGAAATGTTGCTACTAACGCTGGTGGTATGAGAGCTGTTAAGTATGGCACTACAAGAAACTATGTGCGTTCAATGGAAGTTGTTCTTCCTACTGGAGAAATCACTCAATTTGGTGCAACTGTTTCTAAGACTTCAACTGGTTACTCTCTAAAGGATTTGATCATTGGCTCTGAAGGAACTCTAGGAATTATCACTGAACTTACTTTAAAGATTATTCCTGCTCCAAAGGAAACTATTTCTCTAATCGTTCCTTACGAAGATCTTGATACTTGTATTTCAACTGTTCCACAACTTTTCAAGGCTCACTTAAACCCACAAGCTATTGAATTTATGGAAAAAGAAATTGTTAATATGTCTGAAATTTATATTGGAAAATCTACTTTCCCTAAGGAATTAGAAGGAATTGACATTGGAGCTTATCTTCTTATTACTTTTGACGGAAACGACGAAGATGAACTTAACGACATCATCGAAGAAGCTGCTGAAGTTCTAATGGAAGCTGGAGCAATTGACATCTTAGTTGCTGACACTCCAAACAAGATTAAAGAAGCTTGGGCTGCAAGATCATCCTTCCTTGAAGCTATTGAATCACAAACTAAACTTCTTGACGAATGTGACGTTGTTGTGCCAATTAACATGATTGCTAAGTACGTTCACTATGTAAACGAAAGAGCTAAGGACTTCCCATTTGAAGTTAAGTCTTTTGGTCACGCAGGCGATGGCAACTTACACATCTACACTTGCTCAAATGACATGGAAAAAGAAGAATTTGTCAAAGAAGTTGAAGTCTTCATGAAGGATATTTATGGAAAGGCTTATGAAATGGGCGGACAAATTTCTGGTGAACACGGAATTGGCTTTGGCAAGAAAGAATTCTTGAAGATGTTTGAAGGGGATGTTAATACTGAATTAATGAGAGGCATTAAAAAGGTATTTGACCCTAACATGATTTTAAATCCAAATAAAGTTATTTAATAGGAAAAAGGGGATAATAAAGATGTCATATTTAATTTCTGAAGAAGCAAAGGACTTGCTTTTAGATGTTAGAAACTTCTGTGAGAAAGAAGTTGTTGAAGTTTGTAAAGAAGCAGACAGAAGTGGCGAATGGCCAGAAGACTTATACGAAATGGCAAAGGAACAAGGATACTTTGCCCTTGAAGTGCCAGAAGAATTAGGTGGACCTGGTCTTTCAAGAGTGGACATAGCTGCTCTATTTGAAGAAATGGCAAAGGCTGACGCTGGTTTTGCCACTACTATTTCTGCATCAGGACTTGGCATGAAGCCAGTTCTTATTGCAGGCAGCGAAGAACAAAAAAATTATGTTGCTAATGTAGCTATGGAAGGTGGACTTGGTGCCTTCTGTCTTACTGAACCAGGCGCTGGTTCTGATGCAAGTTCAGGAACTACTACTGCTGTAAAAGATGGCGACGAATATGTTCTTAATGGTAGAAAATGCTTTATCACTAATGGTGCTGTTGCATCTTATTATTGTATTACTGCCTCAACTGATAAATCTAAGGGAGTAAAGGGACTTTCTATGTTCTTAGTGCCAGCTGGAACTCCTGGTCTAAGCTCAGGCAAGGAAGAAGACAAGATGGGAATTAGAACTTCTAATACAACTGATGTTGTTCTTGAAGATTGTAGAATTCCTGCATCAAATCTTATTGGCGAAGAAGGCAAGGGCTTTTCTATTGCCATGAAGACTCTTGACCAAGCTAGGGCTTGGATGGGTTGTATAGCTGTTGGTATTGCTCAAAGAGGTATTGACGAAGCTAAAAAATATACAAGTGAAAGAATCCAATTTGGCAAAGCTATTAATGAAAATCAAGCTATTCAATTTAAACTTGCTGATATGGACATTCAAACTGAAGTTGCAAGACAAATGGTTGCCAATGCACTTACAAGAATGGACATGGGCCTAAGCTACAATAGAGAATCTGCAATTGCAAAATGCTTTGCATCTGATATTGCTATGAGAGTGGCTGAAGATGCCATCCAATTATTTGGTGGTTATGGCTACAGCAGAGAATATCCTGTAGAAAAACTTTTAAGAGATGCAAAAATCTTCCAAATTTTTGAAGGTACTAACGAAATTTTGAGAATTGTTGTTGCTAATAATTTATTGAGAGGTTAAGAATGAATATTTTAGTTTGTATAAAAGAAGTGCCTGATGATTCAGTTGCAGTTTCTGTCGTTGATGACAGAGCTGCAATAGATTCCATCACACCTGTTGTTAATGCCTTTGACACTTACTCCCTTGAAATGGCTGTAAGGTTAAAGGAAGAAGTTGAAGGACAAGTAACTGTTCTTTCTATTGGCGGTGAAGATGTTAAAAATTCACTTAAAAACTGTCTAGCTGTTGGAGCTGACAAGGCTTACTTAGTAAAGCGTGACGATTATAGAAATCTTGACGCAAAGATGATTACAGAAATTCTTATGGGCGCGAAGGAAAAATTAGAAGGAGAACTTGGAAAATTTGACCTTGTATGCTTTGGTAAAGAAACTACTGATGCTGAAGGCTCACAAGTTGGAGTTTACTTTGCCAATAAATCTGATCTTGGCGTTGTAACATCTGTTATCGAAATGAAATTAGATGGGGACAAACTTATCACTAAGCAAGAAATTGACGGTGGCTATAGAGAAATTGAAACAAAAACTCCATGCGTTGTCACTATTGCTAAGCCAGATTATGAACCAAGATACCCTACTATAAAGTCAAAGATGGCTGCAAGAAGACAAAAGATTGAAGACTTTGAAGTTACTTGTGACTCTTCTTTAACTCTTGAAGAGATTAAGGACTTTGAACCTAAGAAGAGGGAAGCTGGAGTTAAGATTCAAGAAGAAGAGCCAGAAGATAGCGTAGCAAAGGCTATTGCAATCATGAAGGAACAAAAGGTTTTATAGGAGGAAAAGATGAAAAATATATTAACTTATATAGAAATTAAAGAGGGTGCTCCTATTAAACTTTCTTTAGAAGCTCTATCTAAGGCAAGTGAAATTGCAGTTGAAAAGGGAAATAAATCTCTTGCTTTAATCACTGAAGATTTAAAAGATGATGAATTAAATAAAATTAAGGGAGCAGGAGCAAGTGATATTGTACTTGTAAAAAGAGATGCCTACAATATGGAAGACTTCTCAAATATTATTGTTGAAGTGGCTAAAAAATATGACTGTGAAGACATATTTATTCCAGGCACACTTGACGGCAAGGACTTGGCTCCAAATGTTGCTGCCACACTTGATACAGTTTCTCTTACAAATGTAATGGAAATTAAATTTGAAGGAGAAGATCTTGTTTATGTAAGTCCTTCTTATGGGGCAACTGTTTTAACTGAATCAAAGCTAAACAAGGCTCCAAGAATTATCACAGTGAGAGCAGGATCCTTTGATAAGAGAGAGGACCTAAATGGCGCAGGAAATCTTGTGGAAGAAAATATTGATGAAGTTAAGGACATAAAATCAATCATAAGAGATGTGGTAATGGCAGCAGGTGCTGAAATAAATCTTGAAGATGCACCTATCATTGTAACTTGCGGTAGAGGGGCATCATCTGATGAAATCTTCCCACTTGTTAAGGAACTTGCTGATGTCTTTGGCGCTCCAATCTCTGGCACAAGACCAGTAATTGATGATGGAGTTCTACCTAAGGCTTCACAAATTGGTCAATCTGGTAAAATTGTTTCTCCAGCCCTATACATTGGCTGTGGAGTTTCTGGCGCAGTGCAACACATTTCTGGCATGGAAAACTCTGGCTTTATCCTAGCAATAAATAAGGACGAAGACGCTCCTATCTTTAAGCTAGCTGATGTGGGAATAGTTGGAGATTGTAAAGTTATTCTTCCACTACTTATTGAAGAAGTGAAAAAAATTAAAGAAAACGCATAGGTGACTTATGAACTATTTAAAGGAATTTGTAATATTATGTGTCTGCTTAATGCTTGGAGTAGTGACTAGACACCTTATAAATTTCCCAATACCTGAAGCTGTATATGGTATGATTTACCTCTTCATAGCCTTTGCAGTTGGAATAATAAAACCCGACGATGTTAAAAAGACTTCCAACGGAATTTTACAAAATTTGGCGATTTTGTTTGTGCCAGCAGGCGTTGGCATTATAAATTCCTATGACGAGATAAGGGGAAAGGCTGGCCTACTCGTGGTTTTAGTAGTCCTTGGCACAGCTATAACAATGGGACTTACTGGTAAAATTATAGAAATTTTACAAAGGAGGAAAGATGTTTAGTAACAAATACTTTGGCATCATCTTGACCTTTGCAACTTTTGAAATAGGAAAGATGATAAACAAAAAATTAAAAACTCCTTTGGCTAATCCTCTATTAATATCCATTGCCCTATGTATATTGTTTTTAAAGGTGACAGGAATACCCTACGAAGATTATAAGCAGGGTGGAGACTTTATAATGTTCTTCATCGCTCCTGCCACAGTAGCAATGGTTGTTGATTTGTACGAAAATTTGCCCGAATTAAAGAAAAATTTAATCCCTATTCTTTCAGGAACGGTACTTGGCTCTGTAATTGCAATGTTATTTGTGGTCTTTGTCTTCCACATGGCTGGCTTTGACAAAAATATAGTTGTATCTGCAACTCCACAATCAATTACAACTGCAATTGCAATTTCTCTTTCTGAAGAGTATGGCGGAGCCTCTGCCATTACTGCAGTGCTTGTAGTAATAAGAGGGGTGACTGGTGCAGTTATTGCTCCAATGATCATAAAGCTCTTTAGGATAAAGGATCCAACAGCACAAGGTGTTGCCATTGGTACATCTTCTCACGCAGTTGGAACATCTGAAGCGAGAAAGCTTGGAGAGATCCAAGGTGCCATGAGTGGACTTTCTATTGCAGTGGCAGGTCTTGTGACTGTAATCCTAATGCCTCTTGCAATGAAAGTTATAGAAAGCTTATTTTAAGGCGAATGTTGTTTTGAACTAAATAAATTTGTTAGACCTATTGTCTCCCTCAATAGGTCCTTTTAATGATAAGAAAAACAGAGACGAGTCTCTGTTTTTCTGGTTTTCACAACAAATGCGAGCCTTAGCGAAGCATGAGCTGATGAAAAATCTTATCCAGCGAAGGAAGACGATGCGACCGAATAGGGAGCATTGTCGAGTGAGTCGGATATCTTGATATAGACAAAAAAATAAATTTAAGTTTTATGGATTTATAGACGGGTAAAATACATATAAAAGATACTAATGTAAATCACAAAGAGTTATATGAGGTGAGAGTATGGAAAAGAAAAGTGAACATAAAATAGGAACTTCTATAATTATTGGGAGTATAATAATAGCTTGCTCAAATATAGTTATGGCAATAATATTAGGTAGCGCTATTGTAGATAGTGCTCTTCATTAAGGAGAAATCTATAATCTTAAATTTATCTATTAAAAAAAGCTTGGTGAGAGTAAAATTTCACCAAGCTTTTTATGTTAAATTATTTTATTTTCTATTTTTTATTTCTTCTATTAAGTCTGGAACTATATTAAATAAATCGTCAACTATTCCGTAGGATGCTGTGTTAAATATTGCTGCATCTGGGTCATTGTTGATGGCAATAATTGTTGCAGAATTTTCCATGCCCTTTGTGTGTTGGATGGCTCCAGAGATGCCAAGGGCAATGTAGAGGTCTGGTTTTACTTGGACGCCAGTTACACCAACTTGTAGGTCCTTGTCGCACCAGCCAAGGTCTGTTACGGCTTTAGTTGCTCCAACTGCACCGCCAAGGGCATCGGCAAGTTCTTCTACTAGGTGCCAGTTTTCTGGTCCACCAAGTCCTCTGCCGCCAGATACAACTACCTTTGAATTAAGAAGTTTATCGAGAAGTGGATTGATGTCAGCTTTTTCAAAATCAATGAATTTTGTTTTAACATCTTCTTCACTTAGTCCAACTTCTTCTTTTATTATTTCAACTTCTCTTTTTTCGTCACGAGGAGCTTCTACAAAAGAGCCTCTTCCAATGGTAGCCATCATTGTTTCAGATAAAATTCTTACATCGCAGAATAATTTTCCATCAAAGGAAGGTCTTATCCACTTGATGTCGGCCTTATCTTCTGTTAGTTCAACGCTTGAACAGTCGGCAACAAGTCCAACTCCTCTTCTTGCTGAAACTCTTCCTGCCAAGTCACGACCATTGTGGCTGGCTGGCAGCATGACAATTGCTGGATCATATTTTTCCATTAAATTTTCTAATACTTTTGCATAGGCAAGAGTATTGTAATTTTCTAAAAGTTCGTCATCTACCTCTATTACTTTGTCGGCACCGTAGTAGCCAGATTCCTTTGCAAGCTCTTCATTTTTGTAGCCAATTTCAATAGCTACAAGTTCTTTATTTAATTCATCAGAAAGTTCTCTTGCCTTTGACATAGTTTCTTTAGTTATAAGTGAAAGTGAACCTTCTGAAGCTTCGTTTACTACCCAAATATTTCCTTTTTTCATTTTATCACCTACACTAATATTTTCTTATCTTCTAAGATCTTTATGACTTCTTCTATATTTTCTTTGGCAGAGCCCTTGTCAATAAGGTTTCCTGCTTCAGATTTTCTTGGAGCAGATAAATCTTTTACAATTGTAAGAGATCCCTTTTGTCCAAGTTTTTCAAGGTCAAGTCCAAGAGATGATGGAGTCATTTCGTGAATTTCTTTTTCTTTTGCAATGTTGCTTCTCTTTAGGGCAAACTTTGAAGGTTTATTTACAGAGCCCTTAAGTGCAGATGCCACAAAAGGTGTGGAAAGTTTTACAGTTTCAATGCCTGTGCCAATATTTCTCTTTACTTCAAATTCTCCATCAACATAATTAATGTCTGAGACATAAGTCACTTGGTTCATGCCAAGTCTTTCTGCTACTTGTGGGCCAACTTGTCCAGTGTCGCCGTCTATAGTTTGATCGCCAGTAAAGATTATGTCGTAGTCTCCAATTGATTTTGCTGCTTCAGCAAGGGCATAGGAAGTTGCTATTGTGTCAGAACCCTTAAACTCAAGTCCTGCCAATAGATAAGCTTCTTCTGCACCCATTTGGATACATTCACGCAAATATTTTTCGGCAGATGGTGGACCCATAGTTAGGACATCAATCTGTACATCTTCTTCTACTTGTTCTGATATATTTAATGCAAATTTCAATCCGCATAGGTCAGATGGATTTATTATAGTTTTAATTCCATCTCTAATTAAGTTATTAGTTTCTGGATCGATTCTCGCATTAGTTGTGTCAGGAACAGTTTTCATCAATAATAATATTTTCATAGTTCCTCCTAAAATTTATTAATTATTCATCATAATTATATCATACCCCAAAATTATTAAAGTATTTATCAGTCCTTGATTTAATGAAATTATTTTATTTCATAACTTACTTAAAAAATTTTCCAAGAGTATTATAATATAAAGAGGGATTATTTTTTTCAAATAATTAATTTAATAGAAAGGAAGAAAAAATGAAAAATTTAAAGTTTAAAAAATTCCTAAGCCTGCTCTTAGTTTTTATTATGATGGCAGGAATTTTAGGCGGATGCGGTAAAAAAGAAGATAGCGAAGAAAAAAATGCAGGAACAAATAATGTTTCTACAGAAGAAAAAGTTGCTACAAAAGATGAGGCTGAAAGTCACATAGTCACTGACCACGCAGGTCACGAAGTTGAGGTTCCAAATAAAATTGAAAAGATTGTAATTGACCAAGTGCCAATTCTTTCAACTTACATGGCATACAATGAAGGCAAGGCTCCCTACATTGTGGGCTATGCTGGCTCCTTAAAGCAAGTTATTTCTGAAACAGTTTTAAAGGATATGGCACCTGAACTTTTAGATGCAACTAACACTGTTCAAGGTCAATCAGACATCAATGTGGAAGAAATTATGAAGTTAAAGCCAGATGTAATTTTCTACAATGCAAAAAACCAAGACAGATATGAAAAACTATCAAAGACTGGCGTCCCATGCATTGGCTTTGTAACTATGGGAGCAGACACTCCTGCTGACCCAATAAATAGGTATGGCGAATGGCTAAAGCTTCTTGAAGATGTCTTTGGCGAAAAGGGAAAGATGGACGACTTCTTAAAGGCTGGCGACGACATTGTTAAGGATGTTGAAGAAAGAATTGCAAGTGTCCCTGAAGATAAAAGACCTAGCGGCATGATTCTTTGGAAGTATCAAGAAGGCACTCCAATTGTTGCCGGCAAGGGAACTTTTGGCGACTTCTGGCTAAAGAGACTAAAGGTAAAAAATGTGGCTGAAGAAGCAAAGGGCTATGCCAAGGTAAATGTTGAGCAAATTTATTCTTGGAACCCAGATGTATTTTATCTTGACGGACCTGGCCTTTTAAATATTAAGACAGAAGATGTCTACAACAATTCTGTTGAAGGTTTTGATTTTTCTAACTTAAAATCTGTTAAGGACAAGAGAGTCTACAACTCAAAGCTTGGCATGTGGAACTGGCTTACACCAAACCCAGATGCGCCACTTGTTCTTGCATGGCTAGCTAGCGAAACTTATCCAGATGCCTTTAAGGACTACGACTTAAAGAAAGTTATTAAAGACTACTACCAAAAATGGTACAATTATGAACTTACTGATGAGCAAATCGAGGACATGTTTAATATATGATAAAAAAATATTGCATAAGAGATGACGGGAAACTCCGTCTCTCTGTGTATCTTATTTTATTCATTCTTCCCATAGTCTGTGCACTTCTTGCACTTTCTATGGGCAGGATGAAGGTAAATATTTCTGAAATAATAAATTTATTTAAAAATTACATATTAAGAAGAGACTTGGACCCTATGATGGAGTCCTTAATTTTTAAGATAAGGCTGCCAAGGATTCTCACTGCCCTAATAGTGGGCGCAGGTCTTACTGTGGCAGGCATTGCCTTTCAAGCTCTCTTTTCAAATCCACTGGCGACACCAGATATACTGGGAGTGACAAGTGCCTCAAGCCTTGGAGCAATTATTGGGATTTTACTTTCCCTTGGCACTATGGGCATTCAAGTCATCGCCCTTGTTACTGGTCTTATTTCAATTTTTATCACCATAAATCTTGTGAGGCGAGATGAGTCTTCTATTGTCATGCTAGTCTTGGCTGGGATTATTGTATCCTCTCTTGCCAATGCCTTTAGCTCCCTATTAAAATACACAGCTGACCCCATGGACAAGCTGCCACAAATTACTTATTGGCTAATGGGTTCCTTTGGCAGGACTTCTTACAAGAACTTAGTCTTGGCAGGACCCCTCATTTTAATTTCAATTTTTGTAATTTATAAAATGAGCTGGAGTTTAAATCTCCTTTCCCTATCAGAAGAGGAGGCAAGATCTCTTGGCGTAAATGTTAAGAGGACAAGATTTATTTTTATACTGGCCTCAACAATAATAACTGCATCTAGCGTCTCCATTTGCGGGCAAATTGGTTGGATTGGTCTTATCATTCCCCATCTTGTTAGAATGCAAATTGGCGCCAATAATCTATACACTCTGCCCTTTGGCATAAGCTTTGGTGCAGGATTTATGGTCTTAATTGAAGCTCTATCAAGGACAGTTTCTGTAATTGAGCTTCCAATTTCAGTTCTCACTGCAATTATTGGGGCGCCAATTTTTATAATGCTCATGAGAAGGTCTGGAGGAATATTCAAATGAAATTAGAAGTTTCCAAGGGATTTTTTAAATTTAAAAAGACAGACTATATTTTAAGGGACATAAATTTTTCTCTAGGTGATGGCGATGTCCTTTCAGTTCTTGGACCCAATGGCGTGGGCAAGACCACTCTCATAAAGTGTTTGACGGGACTTCTTCCTTGGACTAGGGGCGAGACTTTTATTGATGGCAAAAATATTTCTGCCATGAAGGAAAGAGAAGTCTGGTCAAAAATTTCCTACATTCCACAAAAGAGGAGTTTTTCCTTTTCCTACACTGGACTTGAAATGGTCCTTTTTGGGTCGACCTCATCCTTAAATATTTTTGAAAGACCTAGCCAAAAAGAAATTGAGAGGGCGAGGGAAGTCATGAAGATGATAGAGATCAATCACCTTGCAGACAAGGTCGCCAGTGAAATGAGTGGTGGAGAACTGCAAATGCTTTTAATAGCCAGAAGCCTTGTGAAGGAGCCAAAAATAATTATTTTAGACGAGCCTGAAAGTGGCCTAGACTACAAAAACCAAATTATTATTTTAGATTTAATAAAAAAACTTTCCGCAAGTGGCGTGATTATTGTCATGAACACCCACTATCCAGACCACGCCCTAAAAATTTCCAACAAATGTCTTCTATTAAATTACGACAAAACTTATAAGTTTGGAGAGACGAGAGAAGTTTTAAATGGAGAGAACTTGAAAAAATCTTTTTCTGTTGAGGTGAAGATAGAAAAAATTTCTGTGGCTGGCAAAGCTTACGAGAGTATAATTCCTCTTGGCATAGAAGATGAAAATTTAAAGTAGAAAATATAGTGGAAGAGAAGTATGGAGGTCATACTTCTTTTTTTATTATACAGGGGGATTTAAGATTAAAAAGATTATATATTTAAAAATCCCGGGTTTTTGCGGGTATAGATAAATTGATAGAGAATATCAAATAAACTTTAAAAATATAAGGAGGACAATATGTCACAAATTGGAAAGAAAATACCTGAGTTTAAAACTATGGGCTATGCCCCTAGCAAGAAAGAGTTTGTAGAGGTTTCTAACAAGGACCTTGAAGGCAAGTGGACAGTTTTAATGTTCTACCCTGCTGATTTTACTTTTGTATGTCCAACTGAACTTGAAGACATGCAAGAACAATATGGAAAGTTAAAGGAACTTGGAGCTGAAGTTTACTCTATGTCAACTGACACTCACTTCGTTCACAAGGCATGGCATGACCACTCTGAAGCTATTAGTAAGCTTGAGTTCACAATGCTGGCTGACCCCCACAAGTCAATTGCAAGGGACTTTGATGTCCTTGATGAAGAAGCAGGTCTTGCACAAAGGGCTACTTTTATAATTGATCCAGATGGAGTGATCCAAACTTTGGAAATCAATGCAGATGGCATTGGCCGTGATGCAAGTCAAGTTATTGACAAGATTCGCGCAGGACAATTTGTAAGAAACAATCCTGGCCAAGTATGTCCAGCAAAATGGAAGCAATCTGGCAAGACTTTAACTCCAGGACTAGACCTAGTTGGCAAGATCTAATGTTAGATCAAAGTTTAAAAAATCAGGTTGCTGAATATTTTAAGCTTCTTGAAAAGGAAGTTGTAATTTCAGTAGACCTTGATGATACAGAAAATTCAAGGGACTTAAAAAAGTTCTTAGATGAGCTAGGGGGACTTTCTGACAAAATAAAAATAAAGGAGGAGGAACTAAAGTTTAAGCCAAGCTTTAGCCTTTCATCAGATAGTAGTAGTGGAATCACTTTTGCAGGCATACCCCTTGGACACGAGTTTGAGTCCTTTATACTTGCCATCTTACAAGTTGGGGGTCGCCCACCAAAGATTGATGACAAGACTAGGGAAAGGATTATGGCAATAGAGGATGAAATGAATTTCGAAACCATGGTCAGCCTATCTTGCCACAACTGCCCTGAAGTAGTTCAGTCCCTAAATATTATGGCAGTCATAAACCCAAAGATCTCCCACACAATGGTGGACGGGTCTGTCTTCACTGACTATGTTGAAGACCTTGGTGTACTTGCAGTGCCAACAACTTATGTAAATGGAGAAGTCTTTAACAGAGGAAAAATTTCCTTAAATGAAATCTTAAATAAGATAAAGAAGGAAGAAGTTGACCTAAGGCTTGAAGAAAAACCTATTTATGACTGCCTGGTAATAGGTGGAGGCCCTGGTGGGGCGACAGCAGCCATCTATGCAGCGAGAAAAGGGATAACAACTGCCCTTGTAGCCGAGGAATTTGGCGGTCAAGTAAAGGAAACTCTTGCCATAGAAAATATTACGGGCATAGCCTACACAGAGGGTCCCAAGTATATGGAGGATGTCAAGGCACATCTTGACAAGTACAAGGTAGAAGTCATTGAAGGACTATCAGTTACAGGCATAGAGAGAGACGAGAAGTTAAAGATCCTAACAGATAAGGGAAATCTCTTCGCAAGGACTATTGTTATAGCTACAGGTGCTAAGTGGAGGCTCATTGGCATTCCTGGAGAAATTGAATTTAGGAACAAGGGCGTCGCCTACTGTACTCACTGTGATGGACCACTATTTAGAGGCAAGAAGGTTACAGTAATTGGTGGAGGAAACTCTGGCATAGAAGCAGCCATAGACCTTGCCAGCATAGCAAGAGAAGTCCTAGTCCTAGAATTTTTGCCTGAATTAAAGGCAGATAAGCTTCTCCAAGACAAGCTTAGGGGATTTAAAAATGTAAAAATAGTTACTAATGCAGAAACTCAAGCCTTAAGTGGGGAAAAGTTTCTTGAAAAAATCACCTACAAGGACAGGGTCTCTGGACAAGTTATAGAAGAAGCCACTGACGGATGCTTTATTCAAGTTGGACTTGTGCCAATGACAGAATGGCTTGACAATGTTAAAAAGAATCCTCGCGGTGAAATAATTGTAAATGAATTTGGAGCAACAAATCTTGAAGGAATTTATGGGGCAGGGGACTGCACTAACTCAGCCTTCAAACAAATTGTAATTGCAGAGGGATCAGGTGCGACAGCAGCCCTTGGTGCCTACAATTATTTAATGACTAAGGGAAATTGAAGTTTCTATTAAAAAGAAGTAGGGGCGACCTACTTCTTTTTTGATGTCTTGGATTTTTGAAAGTGTATATTTTTTATGGGAAAATTTTTAAGGCTCTTTATTTATATATAATAGAAAAAAATATCCTATATAATAGAAAAAAATAAAAATTTGTAAAAATTTTTGTCTAAGGAAATTTTTCTAGCAAAATAATTTATTTTTTTGAAGAAAAAATTTGTCTAAGAGAAAAATAAAATTTTTTAAAAAAATTTTAAAAAAATGTGTAAATTTCCTTTACAAGTGGCTTTATTTGTTATATAATACCAGAGCGTTTAAAAAAGAAAGTTGCGATGAAGTCATAAGTTGCTTGAGATTTTGTTGAAAAAAAGGAGTTTCGAGGTAATTATGACAGAGAAGTCCAAGCTGGACTTGGGCGCGGGTTATTTTTTTCAGACGGACCACTTGATACACAAGGGTGCGTTTATCGATAACCCCATTCGCAAGTAAGGCTTTAGCGAATAGGAGGTAAATATGTCTAACAAAGGCAAACAAAAAATCAGAATTAAACTTAAAGCTTATGATCACGAATTACTTGATAATTCAGCACTAAGAATTGTTGATGCTGCTAAAAAGAGCGGTGCAGAAGTTTCTGGACCAATTCCTCTTCCAACAGAAAAGGAAATCATCACAATTATAAGAGCTGTACACAAGTATAAGGATTCAAGAGAACAATTTGAGCAAAGAACTCACAAGCGTCTAATTGATATACTTAATCCTACACAAAAGACTGTAGATTCACTTATGAAGTTAAATCTACCAGCTGGTGTAGATATAGAAATTAAACTTTAAAACTTTGCTTTATATGACTTCTAAATAGAAGTCCGCTGTAAATATTAGGAGGTGCAACATGAAATATTTAGTAGGTAAAAAAATTGGCATGACCCAAATTTTTGATGAAGAGGGTATTGTCACTCCTGTCTCAGTTATTGAAGTAGAACCAAATGTTGTTGTGCAAAAGAAAACTATTGAAAGCGATGGTTACAATGCTATCCAAGTTGCAACACATGAAGTTAAGGAAAAGAAACTTAACAAACCTGAGAAGGGACATTTCGACAAGGCAGGCGTAGGATATAGAAAACATCTTTCTGAATTTAGAACTGATGATGTTGAGTCTTACAACCTTGGAGATGAAATAAAGGTAGAATTATTTGAAGTTGGAGAACATGTTGATGTTATCGGCACTTCAAAGGGTAAAGGAACTGCTGGTATTATTAAACGCCACAACTTCGGTCGTGGTAGAGAAACTCACGGTTCTAAGTTCCACAGAATGCCAGGTGGTATGGGTGCTGCTTCTTATCCAGGAAAAGTATTCAAGAACCACAGAATGGCTGGAAAAATGGGTAACGAAAGAGTTACTGTTCAAAACCTTGAAATTGTTAGAATAGATACAGATAAAAATTTAATTTTAGTTAAGGGTGCTATTCCAGGACCTAAGAAGGGAACTGTTAGAATTAAAAGCACTACTAAAATGACTAAATAAGATAGGGAGGTAAAGAAATGCCTAAAATTCAAATGATTGACATTAAGGGAAATCCTGTTGAAGAAGTCGAACTAAGTGAAGGGCTATTTGATGCTCCTGTAAGCACTCATGCTGTTTATTTAGTTGTTAAAAATATTTTGGCTAATAATAGACAAGGTACTCACTCTGCTAAGACTCGTGCTGAAGTGCGTGGCGGCGGAAGAAAACCTTGGAGACAAAAGGGAACTGGTCGTGCAAGACAAGGTTCCATTAGATCACCTCAATGGAGAGGCGGCGGAGTTGTTTTCGCTAAGAAACCAAGAGATTACTCTTACACAACTCCTAAGAAAACTAGAAGAGCTGCTCTTAGATCAGTTCTTACTACAAAATTACAAGATGGTGAAATAATCCTTGTTGACAAATTAACTATGGAAGAACCAAAGACAAAGATTTTCGCCAACATCTTAAAGGATATTAAGGCAGAAGGAAAGGCTCTTGTAGTTGTTAATGACGACGAAAAAGATGTTCAAAGAGCTGCAAGAAATATCGCTGGTGTAAAGACATCAAGAGCTACTGATATTAATGTTTATGATTTATTAAAATACGATAACTTAATTATCACTAAGGCTGCACTTGATGTTGTTGAGGAGGTTTTTAACTGATGAATAAATTTGACATTATTAAAAGACCTTTAGTTACTGAACAAAGTATGGACATGATGGCAGATAATAAGTACACTTTTGAAGTGCCAAAGGATGCCACTAAGCCTGAAATCAGAGCAGCTGTTGAAGAAATCTTCGGCGTTAAGGTTGAAAAAGTATATACAATGAATATGCGTGGAAAATTAAAGAGACAAGGAGTTCATCAAGGAAGACGTCCTTCATGGAAAAAGGCTATAGTTAAACTTACTGATGACTCAGAACCAATAGAATTTTTTGATTCTATTTGATAAGTAGGAGGTATTAAAATGGCGATTAGAGGATTTAAACCTACAACTCCTGCCCGTAGAAAGATGACTGTTGCTACATTCGAAGAGATTACAAAGACTACACCTGAAAAATCTCTTTTAGTTAGCTTCAATAAAACTGCCGGTAGAAATTCACAAGGTAGAATTACTAGTAGACATAGAGGCGGCGGAGTTAAGAGAAAATATAGAATTATAGATTTAAAAAGAGATAAAGACAATATTCCTGCAAAAGTACAAGCTATTGAATATGATCCATATAGAACTGCTTACATTGCACTTTTATCTTATGCTGATGGTGAAAAGAGATACATCATTCAACCTAACGGACTTAAGGTTGGAGATATTGTCGAATCAGGATCAGATGCAGATATCAAAGTTGGTAATGCACTAATGCTTGCTGATATCCCTGTTGGTACTACTGTTCACAACATCGAAATGACTCCTGGAAAGGGCGGTCAAATTGCAAGAAGTGCTGGATCATCAGCTCAACTTATGGCAAAAGAAGGAAAATATGCTCAACTTAGACTTCCTTCAGGTGAATTTAGATTAGTTAACCAAAGATGTAAGGCAACTATTGGACAAGTTGGAAATATTTCTCATGAACTTATCACTTTAGGTAAGGCAGGTAAGAGCAGATATCTTGGAAACAGACCTCATGTTAGAGGATCTGCAATGAACCCTGTTGATCACCCTCATGGTGGTGGAGAAGGTAGAACTCCAGTAGGTAGACCTTCACCTATGACTCCTTGGGGCAAGAAAGCTCTAGGACTTAAGACTAGAAAGAAATCTAAAAAATCTGATATGTATATAGTAAGAAGAAGAACTAAGTAATCGGAGGGTATAATGAGTAGATCAATAAAAAAAGGACCATTTGCTGATGAACACCTTCTAAAGAAGGTTGACGAGCTTAATGAAAAAAATGAAAAGAAAGTAATTAAAACTTGGTCTCGTCGCTCAACTATTTTCCCTGAATTTGTTTCACACACAATTGCTGTTCATGACGGCAGAAAACATGTGCCAGTATATATTACTGAAGACATGGTAGGACATAAATTAGGTGAATTTGTTCCAACAAGAACATATAGAGGCCACGGCGGCAAGAGCGAAAAGAGCACAACAGTTAAATAAGGAGGGTTAAAATGCAAGCACAAGCAATTGCAAAATATGTAAGAATATCACCTCTTAAGGTGAATTATATTTGCGCTGAAATACGCGGCAAAAGCGTTGATGAGGCCCTCTCTATTTTAAAGTTTACTAATAAGAGGGGAGCTCATGAACTCTATAAGGTATTAAAATCAGCTGTAGCTAATGCTGAAAACAACCTTAATTTAGACAGAAGCGATCTTTATGTGAAGAAAGCATACGCTAATGACGGACCTACTATGAAGAGATTTCGTCCTAAGGCTAAGGGTATGGCTTATCCAATCCTTAAAAGATCAAGTCACATTGGCGTTGTAGTAGCAGAAAGAGAGTAAGGAGGTAGAGAATGGGCCAAAAAGTAAACCCACATGGACTTCGTGTTGGAGTAATCAAAGATTGGGATTCAAAATGGTATGCAGACAAGAAAAATTTTGCCGATCTTTTAGTTGAAGACAACAATATTAGAAAATATGTTAAGAAAAAACTCTATACTGCAGGTATTTCTAAAATTGAAATCGAAAGAGCTGCTAACAGAGTTAAAGTTTCAATTCACACAGCTAAACCAGGTATGGTTATTGGCCGTGGTGGTGCTGGAGTTGAAGAACTTAGAGCTGAAATTGAAAAGCTAACAAATAAATCTGTTGTAATAAATGTTGAAGAAATTAAGAACCAAGATTTAGACGCACAAATCGTTGCTGAAGCTATTGCTGAATCTCTTGAAAGAAGAGTTGCATTTAGACGTGCAATGAAACAAGCTATCCAAAGAACTATGCGTCAAGGAGCTCTTGGTATTAAGACTTCTGTATCAGGCCGTCTAGGCGGAGCTGATATGGCAAGAACTGAAGGTTATTCTGAAGGAACTATTCCTCTTCAAACATTAAGAGCTGATATCGACTACGGTTTCGCTGAAGCTGATACTACTTATGGTAAGCTTGGCGTTAAAGTTTGGCTTTATAAGGGCGAAGTTCTTCCTGAACTAAGAGAAGATTCAAGAAGAAAACCTAGAGACAATAGAGACAATAGAGATAACAGAAACCGCAAGAGACGCGATAATAGAAACAATAATTTTAATAGAAATAATAGAAGAGACAATAAAAATAAAGAGTCTTAAAGAAGGGAGGAATAGTCATGTTGATGCCTAAGAGAGTAAAATATCGTAAAGTTCACAGAGGCAGAATGAAGGGCAAGGCTATGCGTGGTAATGAGCTTGCATACGGCGAATATGGTATAAAAGCTTTAGAACCTTGTTGGATAACTTCAAATCAAATAGAAGCAGCACGTCGTGCTATGACAAGATATATTCGTAGAGGTGGAAATATCTGGATTAAGATTTTCCCAGACAAACCTGTTACTGAAAAACCTGCTGAAACTCGTATGGGTTCCGGTAAAGGTGCTCCAGAGTATTGGGTTGCAGTAGTTAAACCAGGAAGAATTTTATTTGAAATGGGCGGTGTTTCTGAAGATGTTGCAAGAGAAGCTATGAGACTTGCATCTATGAAACTCCCTGTGAGAACTAAATTCGTTATGAAAGATAAGGATGGTGACTCAAATGAAGGCTAATGAAATTCGCAAGATGTCAAGCGAAGATTTAAATAAGAAAGTTAATGAACTTAAAAATGAACTTTTTAATTTGAGATTCAGATTGGCCACTGGTCAACTTGACAATCCATCAAGTATTAAAAGTGTTAAAAGAGATATAGCAAGAGTTAAAACGATCATTAGAGAACGTGAACTTGAAGTTGGAAAGGAGGCTTAATCTCATGGAAAGAAATTCAAGAAAAACTATAACAGGAATTGTAGTAAGTGATAAAATGGATAAGACTATTGTAGTTCAAACTGAAACTTTAAAAACTCATCCAATTTACAAAAAGAGATTTAAGAAGACTACTAAATTCAAGGCTCATGATGAAAATAATGAATGTGGTATTGGTGATCGCGTAAAACTTATGGAAACTAGACCACTAAGTAAAGATAAAAGATGGAGACTTGTAGAAATTATTGAAAAGGCTCAATGATTTTAACTTGAAAGGAGAATAACATGATTCAACAAGAAACAAGATTGCGTGTTGCTGACAATTCAGGTGCAAGAGAACTATCTGTAATTAAAGTCCTTGGTGGAACTAATAGAAAGACAGCTTCTATCGGAGATATTGTAGTGTGTTCTGTAAAGAATGCAACACCCGGTGGCGTTGTCAAAAAAGGTGCTGTTGTAAAAGCAGTTATTGTTAGAACAAACAAGGGCATCAGCAGAAAAGACGGATCTTACATTAGCTTCGATGATAATGCTGCTGTTGTAATTAAAGATGATAGAAGCCCTGTTGGCACTCGTATTTTTGGACCTGTAACTAGAGAACTAAGAGCTGGAAACTTTATGAAGATTATTTCTCTAGCTCCGGAAGTACTATAATTTGGAGGTGTAATATGAAAATTAAAAAAGATGACATCGTAAAAGTTATAGCCGGAAAAGATAAAGGCAAAACTGGTAAAGTCCTAAGAACAATTCCTAAAAAAGATTTAGTAGTTGTTGAAAAGGTAAATATTGTTACTAAACACATTAAACCAAGAGGACCTCAAAATCCAGGTGGAATAGAAAAAATGGAAGCTCCAATTCATGTATCTAATGTTATGTACTTTGACAGTGCATCAGGAAAGGCTACAAGAATTGGCTATAAATTTGAAGACGGAAAAAAAGTTAGATATGCAAAGTCTAGCGGAAAGAACATTAAGTAGGGGGTAGAATAATGACTTCAAGATTACAAGAAAAATATAAGACAGAAGTTGTGGGCCACCTAATGGAACATTTCAACTATAGAAATGTTATGGAAGTACCGAAACTTGAAAAAATCACTATTAACATAGGTATTGGTGAAGCTAAGGATAACCACAAGGCTCTTGAATCAGCAGTAGAAGAACTTACTACTATAGCTGGTCAAAAGGCTGTTGTTACTAAAGCAAGAAAATCAATTGCCAACTTTAAACTTCGTGCAGGACAAAATGTTGGTGTTAAGGTTACTCTAAGAGGACAAAGAATGTATGAATTCTTAGATAAATTAATGAATGTTGCACTTCCAAGAGTTAGAGACTTTAGAGGTGTTAAGCCTACTGCTTTTGATGGTAGAGGAAACTATGCCCTTGGTCTTAAAGAACAACTTATCTTCCCTGAAATTGAATATGATAAGGTTGACGCTATTAGAGGAATGGACATTGTTATTGTAACTACTGCTAATACTGATGAAGAAGCTAAAGAATTCCTAGACAAAATGGGAATGCCTTTTGCTAAGGCTTAAGGAGGTACATTGTGGCAAAAAAATCAATGATTGCAAAACAAAAGAGGAAACAAAAGTATTCTTCTCGTGAATATACTAGATGTAAAATCTGTGGAAGACCACATGCTGTTTTACAAAAATATGGAATATGTAGAATATGCTTTAGAGAACTTGCGTACAAGGGACAAATTCCTGGCGTAAGAAAAGCTAGCTGGTAAAAGCCTTAGATGAAAGGAGGCAAACTGATATGATGACAGACCCAATTGCAGATATGCTATCAAGAATTAGAAATGCAAATAATGCAAGACACAAATCTGTTGATATTCCTTGCTCTAAAATTAAAAGAGAAATAGCTCAAATTCTTCTTGATGAAGGCTATATTAAAGGATTCGATGTTGTTGAAGACGACAAACAAGGAATGATCAAGATTGATCTTAAGTATTCAGAGGACGGAGAAAAAGTTATCTCTGGCTTAAAGAGAATATCTAAACCGGGACTTAGAGTTTATGTTAAGTGCGAAGATGTTCCTAAAGTTCTTGGAGGACTAGGAATTGCAATTATCTCTACATCTAAGGGAATAATTACAGATAAAAAAGCAAGACAAGATAAAGTTGGCGGAGAGGTAATCTGCTACGTTTGGTAATTTGGAGGTGAAAAATGTCAAGAATTGGCAAAAAACCTATTGAAATCCCAAAGGGCGTTGATGTTAAAGTTGACGGTCAAACAGTTACTGTTAAGGGACCAAAGGGTGAACTAACACAATCTTTCGATAAAGATTTAAAAATAGAATTAAATGACGGAGTTCTCACTGTAGAAAGACCAAATGAAATTAAAAGAATTAAGGCACTTCACGGTTTAACTAGAACTCTAATCTACAATATGATAATTGGCGTTACAGAAGGTTATACAAAATCACTTGAAATAATCGGAACTGGATACAGAGCTGCTAAGAAGGGAAAAGTTCTTTCTCTTAACTTAGGCTTCTCACATCCTCTTGATCTTGAAGATCCAGAAGGTATTGAAGTTGAAGTTCCTGCTCCAAACTCAATTATCGTAAGAGGAAATGACAAACAACAAGTTGGCGCTTATGCTGCTTTCATTAGAAGCTTCAGAGAACCTGAACCATATAAGGGTAAGGGTATCAGATACACTGATGAACATGTAAGACGTAAAGTTGGTAAGACTGGTAAGTAAGAGAGGAGAATTTAAGTGTTAAAAAAGATTAATAAAAATGAAAACAGAATAAAAAGACACAAAAGACTTAGAAATCATATCTCCGGTACTGCTATGAAACCAAGACTTTCAGTTTACAGATCATCAAAGCATATTTATGCTCAACTTATTGATGATGAGGCTGGTAACACTTTATTAAGTGCATCAACTCTTGATAAGTCATTGAATTTAGAAAACACTGGAAATATTGAAGCGGCAAAGGCTGTTGGTACTTCTATTGCGAATAAGGCAAAAGAAAAGGGTATCGAAGAAGTTGTTTTTGATAGAAGTGGTTATGTATATCATGGAAAAATCAAGGCACTTGCTGACGCAGCTAGAGAAGCCGGACTAAAATTCTAAGAAGGAGGAAGTAATGGAGCGTTCATTAATAAATGCGGCAGAACTTGATCTTGAAGAAAGAGTTGTATCTATAAACAGAGTTGCCAAAGTAGTTAAGGGTGGTAGAAACTTTAGATTCTCAGCTCTTGTAGTAGTTGGCGACAGAAACGGACACGTTGGTGTAGGTACAGGTAAGGCTCTTGAAGTTCCTGAAGCTATAAGAAAAGCAACACAAGATGCTAAAAAACATCTTATTAAAGTAAACCTACTAAACACTTCTATTCCTCATCAAGTTACTGGAATTTATGGTGCAGGTAGAGTTTTCTTAAAACCAGCAAGAGAAGGTACAGGAGTTATCGCAGGTGGTGCAGTTCGTGCTGTATGTGAACTTGCAGGTATTTCAGATATTCGTACTAAAAATATTGGTACAAATAATCCAAGAAACACAGTTAATGCAACTATTGAAGGTTTAAAACAACTTAAAACTGTTGAATCTGTTGCAAGACTTAGAAATAAATCAGCGGATGAAATTTTAGGATAGGAGGAAAATCATGAGTACTATTAAAATTAAACTTGTTAAAAGTCCTATCGGCAAAGTACCTAAACACAGAAAAACAATAAAAGCACTTGGATTTACTAAGTTAAACCAAGTTATTGAAAAAAATGATACACCTCAAATCAGGGGTATGTTAAAGCAAGTCGATTATATGATCGAAGTAGTAGAATAAGGAGGTGTACCTAATGAAGTTACATGACTTAAGACCTAATGAAGGCGGCGGAGTTAAAGCTAGAAAAAGAGTAGGTCGTGGAATAGGTTCCGGTACTGGCAAAACATCTGGCAAGGGTCACAAGGGACAAAATGCTAGAAGTGGCGGAGGAGTAAGACCTGGATTTGAAGGTGGACAAATGCCACTATTTAGACGTCTTCCAAAGAGAGGATTTACTAACATCTTCAAGAAAGAATATGCAGTTATTAACGTAGCAGATCTTAATGTATTTGAAGAAGGAACTGAAATCACTCCTGAATTCTTAATAGAAAACAAATTTATCAAAGCTGGTAAAGCTAAAGACGGAATTAGAATTTTGGGAGATGGTGAATTAAATGTAAAACTTACTGTAAAAGCTCAGCATTTCTCAAAATCTGCTAAAGAAAAAATTGAGGCTTGCGGAGGAAAGGCCGAGGTGATTTAATGCTATCCACTTTTAAGAGTGCATGGAAGATTGAATCTATTCGTAAGAAGATGCTTTTCACTTTATTCATGCTTCTACTTTATAGACTTGGATCACATATTGCCGTTCCTTATATGAACTCACAAGTTATTTCACAACTTATGAGTGGAGCAGGCGGATCAATTTTCTCCTTCCTAGATTTAATGGCAGGAGGTAACTTTAGACGATTTACAATTTTTGCTGCTAACATTTATCCATATGTTACTGCATCAATTATTCTTCAACTTTTGACAATTGCCATTCCTTCATTGGAATCTCTTGCAAAGGAAGGGGAAACTGGTAGAAAGGCAATAGCTAAATATACTAGATATCTTTCTACTGCTATAGCTCTTGTTCAAGCAATTGGTTATACTTTTGGTTTCTTTAGAAAAGCAATCGATGCTACAAGTGCTCTTGAATACACAACTATAATCCTATCAATAGTAGCAGGTACTTCTATACTTGTTTGGATAGGTGAACAAATAACTGAACATGGAATCGGAAATGGTATTTCAATTTTAATTTTTGCAGGTATTGTTTCAAGATTTCCAATTGATATAGCTCAATCTATTGCTCTTGTAAAGGCAGGCAAATCTAGCCCAATCTTCTTAGTGCTATTTGTAATAATTGCTATTGCAATTGTTGTATTTGTAGTAACACTTACGGAAGGTGAGAGACGAATCCCTGTGCAATATGCGAAGAGAGTTGTAGGAAGAAAGATGTATGGCGGACAAGCCACTCATATTCCTATTAAGGTTTTGATGACTGGTGTTATGCCAATTATCTTTGCCAACTCACTTCTTGCTATTCCAGCAACTATTGCTATGTTTACAAGTGAACCTACTAGAGTTTGGATTCAAAAATGGTTAACTCCTACTGGAGGACCTGGAGCTGAGGTTTTTATACCTGGAGCTGTGATTTATATAATATCTACAATAATTCTTATTGTATTCTTCACATTCTTCTACACTACAATCCAATTCAACACTGTTGAATATTCTAAAAACCTTCAAGCTAATGGTGGTTTTATTAGTGGTATTAGACCAGGAAAACCTACAAGTGATTATTTAGGCAGAACTTTAAATAGATTGGTTATGCCGGGAGCAATTGCACTTTCTATACTTGCAGTTCTTCCAACTATACTAACACTTATTTCAGGCCTACAATTTAATTATGGTGGTACATCAATTATCATCGTAGTTGGTGTTGTACTTGAAATTCATAGAGTATTAGAACAACAATTAATCATGAGAAATTATCGTGGTTTCTTAAAGAATAAATAGGAGGCATTTATGAAATTAGTTATATTGGGACCTCCAGGGGCCGGCAAAGGCACACAAGCTGAATATATTGTTGAAAGATACAATATTCCACACATTTCAACTGGAGATATCTTTAGAGAAAATATTAAGAACAATACAGAACTTGGTAAAGAAGCTAAGTCTTATATGGACAAGGGTCTTTTAGTTCCTGATGATCTTGTAATCGCCCTTGTTGAAGATAGACTTAACAAGGCTGATGCTAAAGAAGGATTTCTATTAGATGGTTTTCCAAGAACTGTGGCTCAAGCTGTTAGTCTTGACTCTATTTTAGACAAGAACAATGACAAATTAACTAAGGTTATTAATATTTCAGTTGATCCTGAAATTTTAATAGAAAGAGCTGTTGGAAGACGAGTTTGTAAAACTTGTGGAATGACTTATCATGTTAAGTTCAATCCTCCAAAGGAAGAAGGAATTTGTGATAAGGATGGCACTAAGCTTATTCAAAGAGATGACGATACTGAAGAAACTGTAAAAACTAGAATTTCAGTTTACTTTGATCAAACTGCACCTCTTATTGATTACTACAGGGCACAAAATCTTCTTGTAGACATTGATGGTGCTAAGGATATTGACAAGGTATTTGAAGATATAGTTAATGGTCTCGAATAGTTCATGGATAATACATTTAGTCTTTTTAAGGGACAAGTTGTAAGATCCAAAAAAGGTAGAGATGAGGGAAAAGTTTTTGTGGTAATTGATATTATTGACAAAGACTACCTTTATCTTGTTGATGGAAAACTGAGAAAGCTAGATCGACCAAAGAAAAAAAAGGTAAAACATCTTTATATATATAAGGACATTATTGATCTTGACTTTAAAGATCTAAGTGATTCTTATATTAGGAAGAAACTATTACCTTATAGCTAAAGGAGGATCCTTAATAATATGGCTAAAGAAGATGTAATCGAAGTTGAAGGCGTTGTTGTAGACGCTCTTCCAAACACTCATTTCAAGGTAGAACTTGAAAACGGACATATCATACTTGCTCATATTTCAGGTAAATTGAGAATGAATTATATTAGAATTCTTCCTGGTGATAAGGTGACAGTTGAGCTTTCACCTTATGATCTTACAAGAGGAAGAATAACTTGGAGAAAGAAATAATCCTAAGGTTAGGAGGCATTTAAATGAAAGTAAGACCATCTGTAAAAAAGATGTGCGAAAAGTGCAAAATTATTAAGAGAAACGGAAAAGTAATGGTAATTTGTGAAAATCCGAAACATAAACAAAGACAGGGATAAGGGAGGTAATTATGGCTAGAATTTCCGGTGTAGATTTACCTAGAGAAAAGAGAGTTGAAATCGGACTCACTTATATTTATGGTATTGGAAAACCTAGATCTCAAGCAATTTTAACTGCTGCAGGCGTTGATTTTGATACAAGAGTTAAAGATTTGACTGAAGCTGAACTTGCTAAAATTAGAGATGAAATAGAAAAATACCACGTAGAAGGTGATTTGCGTCGTGATGTTGCAATGAGCATCAAGAGACTTCGTGAAATCAACTGTTATCGTGGAAGAAGGCATAAAATGGGTCTTCCTGTAAGAGGACAAAAAACTAAGACTAATGCTAGGACAAGAAAAGGTCCTAAGAAACTTGTTAGTAAAAGTAAGTAAGGGGGGACTTTAATGGCTAAAAAACAAAAAGTTACACGTTCAAGAAGACGTGTTCGTAAAAATATTGAAAAGGGTGAAGCTCACATAGCCTCAACATTTAACAACACTATGGTTACTCTTACTGATATTAACGGTAATGTTATATCTTGGGCAAGTGCTGGACAACTTGGATTTAGAGGTTCAAGAAAGTCAACTCCTTTTGCAGCACAAGAAGCAGCACAAGAAGCAGCTGAAAAGGCTAAAGAACATGGATTAAAAAGCGTTGATGTATATGTAAAGGGTCCAGGTTCAGGAAGAGAAGCTGCAATTAGATCTCTTCAAGCATCAGGTCTTGAAGTAACTATGATTAAAGATGTTACTCCAATTCCTCACAATGGATGTAGGCCACCAAAACGTAGAAGAGTCTAAGCTATTTATCGAGAAGGAGGGTACCCATGATTGAAATTGAAAAACCTAGGATTAGTATTGAAGAATTAGATGAGTCAGGTTTATATGGCAAATTTGTCGTTGAACCTCTAGAAGCTGGATTTGGTATCACTATTGGAAATTCCTTAAGAAGAGTGCTACTTTCCTCTCTACCAGGCGCAGCTGTATCTTTCATCAATATACGCGGCGTTGAACATGAATTTGATACAATTCCAGGGGTATTGGAAGATGTACCTGAAATAGTTTTAAATATTAAATCTATAGTTTTAAAGATGACTGAAGATGAACCTGTAAAACTTATTATAGAAAAGAAGGGCAAGGGAGAAATTAAAGCCTCTGACATTGAACTTCAACCTCATGTAACTATTATAAATCCAGATCAACATATAGCTACTATAAATGAAGATGCTGATTTTTATCTTGAAATGATGGTTGAAAAGGGAAGAGGCTATGAACCTTCTGAACTTAAAAAGGATGAAATAACTGAAATTGGAATTATTCCAATGGATTCTAACTTCACTCCTGTGGAAAAAGTAAACTGGAAAGTTGAAAACACAAGAGTGGGACAAAGAACTGATTATGATAGACTAATCCTTGAAGTTACAACAGATGGCTCTATGAAAGCTGACGAAGCTACATCTCTTGCAGCAAAAATCTTGACAGAACATCTTGAACTCTTCATTGGCCTTAAAGAACATGTCAGTGAAATAAATTTGATGGTTGAAAAAGAAGAGGATCAAAAAGAAAAAGTTCTCGAAATGACAGTTGAAGAATTAGATCTATCTGTTAGGTCTTTTAACTGCCTAAAGAGAGCTGGAATAAACAGCGTTGAGGAACTTACTAATAAGACTGAAAGTGAAATGATGAAGGTTAGAAATCTTGGTAGAAAATCCCTACTAGAAGTAACTGAAAAACTTGAAGAATTAGGACTTGGCCTCAAAGCTGAAGAAGATTAAGGAGGACATTATGGCAAAAAACAGAAAACTTGGCCGTAATTCAAGTCATAGAAAGGCAATGCTTAGAAACCTTGTTACTTCTCTTTTGCGTGAAGGTAGAATTCAAACTACTCACACAAGAGCTAAGGAAGTTCAAAAGATTGCTGATCGTATGATTACACTTGGAAAAAGAGGCGACCTTCACGCAAGAAGACAAGCTTTAGCATATATTTATTCAGAAGATGTTGTTACAAAATTATTTGACGAATATGCTGAAAAGTATGCAGATAGAAATGGTGGATACACTAGAGTATTGAAGATGGGTCCAAGACGTGGAGACGGTGCAGAAATTTCAATTATAGAATTAGTATAAGGAAATCCAATGGGGTTTCCTTTTTTTTTATACTTTTGGAGGTTCTATGCTTTATAGAAGTATTTATAGTTCCCCCCTGGGGAAAATTTTAATCCTTTTCCATGAGGAATCTCTTCTTGGACTTTATTTTGAAGGGCAAAAAGAATTTAATGACCTTATAAAGGATGAAGAGATAAAAAATTTTGATGATGGAAAGGGTTTTGAGATAAAAGATAAAAATCTTAGGTGTGAAAATCTTGGTCATGATAAAAACAAAGTGTCTGGAGAAAAAATTTGTGACGATAAAATTTTAGGAGATACTAAAAAATGGCTAGACCTATATTTTTCTGGCGAAGAGCCAGATTTTACTCCAACTTTAAAATTTAGAGGCACAGAATTTAGAAGAGAAGTGTGGAAAATTTTGTTGGAGATCCCCTATGGCGAGACTCTTACTTATAAAGACATTGCAAACAAACTTATGGCCAGTGGAAAGTATGAGAGGATGTCTTCTCAGGCAGTGGGCGGTGCAGTAGGGCACAATCCTATTTCTATAATCATACCTTGCCACAGGGTTGTGGGGACAAGTGGGTCTCTTACTGGCTATGCAGGAGGGCTTGCTAGAAAGGTAAAGCTCCTAGAACTTGAAGGCATAGATGTAAATAAATTTTTCATGCCAAAAAATCACAAATAATTTTTTATTCAAAAATTTTAAGGAGAATTTTAAAAAATTCTCTCCAAAAATTACTTAAAGAAAATTTTACAATATTTTGTTACTTTTAAGCTTGAAAAAATTTTTCTAATGTATTATCATATAAGTATTAGCAGAAGACATTAGTGAGTGCTAAATTTAAGGAGGTTAATATAGATGAAACTTAGACCACTTGACGATAAAATCGTCATCAAGAAAATTGAAAAAGAAGAAACAACTGCTTCAGGCATAGTTCTTCCATCATCAGCCAAGGAAGAATCGAACATTGCAGAAGTTGTTGCAACAGGAAATAAGTTAGATACAGACGAAGACATGAAGGGTCTTGTAAAAGTTGGAGACAAGGTTATTTTCTCAAAGTATGCAGGAAATGACATCGAACTTGACAAGGAAAAGTACACAATTATAAAATTCCAAGATATCTTGGCAGTTATTGAATAAGGAGTGATAACATGGCAAAGGAAATTAAATTTTCAGAAGATGCTAGAAAAGGCTTAATAAAAGGAATAAATACTCTTGCTGATACAGTTAAGGTTACACTTGGACCTAAGGGCAGAAATGTAATTTTAGACAAGGAATATGGCACACCACTTATTACAAATGATGGTGTTACAATTGCAAGAGAAATTGAATGTGAAGATAAATTTGAAAACATGGGAGCACAACTTTTAAAGGAAGTTGCTACAAAGACTAATGATGTTGCAGGTGACGGCACAACTACTGCAACTCTTCTTGCTCAAGCAATTATTAGAGAAGGTATGAGAAACCTTGCAGCAGGTGCAAACCCAATGGTTCTACAAAAGGGAATTGAAAAGGCAGTGGAAAAAGCTGTTGAAGAAATCAAAAACTTCTCTACAGAAGTTTCTTCAAAGGAAGCTATCGAGCAAGTTGCATCAATTTCAGCTGCCAATGAACAAGTAGGAAAGCTAATCTCTGAAGCAATGGAAAAAGTTGGCAACGACGGTGTAATCACTGTTGAAGAATCAAAATCCATGGGGACAAGTCTTGATGTAGTTGAAGGTATGCAATTTGACAGAGGATACCTTTCTCCATATATGGTGACAGATTCTGACAAAATGGTTGCAGAATTAGAAGACCCATACATTTTAATTACAGACAAAAAGATTTCAAATATACAAGAAATTTTGCCACTACTTGAACAAGTTCTTCAATCATCAAAACCACTTCTTATCATAGCAGATGACATTGATGGCGAAGCACTTGCAACTCTAGTTGTAAACTCCCTAAGAGGAACACTAAATGTAGTTGGAGTAAAGGCTCCTGGCTATGGCGACAGAAGAAAAGATATGCTACAAGACATTGCAATCCTAACAGGCGGACAAGTTGTTTCATCTGACTTAGGTCAAGACCTTAAGGACGCAACAATAGACATGCTTGGCTCTGCAGCAAAGGTTAGGGTAGAAAAAGACCTTACAGTTATAGTAAATGGCGCAGGGGAAAAATCTGAACTTGAAAATAGAATTTCCCACATTAAAAATCAAATAGAAGAATCAGATTCAGAATTTGACAAGGAAAAATTACAAGAAAGACTTGCAAAACTTTCTGGCGGAGTTGCAGTAATCCAAGTAGGAGCAGCAACAGAAGTTGAACTTAAAGAAAGAAAGCTAAGAATCGAAGATGCCCTTGCAGCAACAAGAGCAGCAGTAGAAGAAGGAATTGTAGCTGGCGGTGGAACAGTACTAATCGACTCAATAGACGCAGTAGCAAAAGTAGTTGACGAATTAGAAGGCGACGAAAAAACTGGCGCAAATATAATCCTTAAGGCGCTAGAAGAACCACTAAGACAAATAGCAGAAAACGCAGGACTAGAAGGTTCAGTAATAGTAGAACATGTAAAGACAAAAGAAGCTGGCATTGGCTTTGACGCATATAGGGCAGAATATGTAGACATGAAGAAGGCTGGAATAGTAGACCCAACAAAGGTAACAAGATCAGCCCTACAAAACGCAGCAAGCGTAGCATCAATGATCTTGACAACAGAAGCAGCAGTAGCAAACATAAAAGAAGACGCCCCAGCAATGCCTCCAATGAATCCAGGCATGGGTATGATGTAATGATAAGAAAAACCGAGACGAGTCTCGGTTTTTCTGGTTTTCACAGCGAATGCGAGCGAGAGCGAAGACTGAGTAGATGAAGAAGCTTATCCAGCGAACGAAGACCATGCGACCGATAATGAGCATTTTCAAGCGAGTCGGACTTGTAAATCTTAAAGCAAACTCATTAAAGACAGCCACAAAAAGCTGTCTTTTTCTTTTGTCCTAACACTGAAACCAAGCTAGTCGGATATCCTAAAACAAATTGAATAAAAAACAAAAAGTAGTCTTAAAACCACAAGACTACTTTCTTTATCTTTCTTATAAAATTTAAACTCACCTAAGGCAAAAATATGGACCCACTTTCGCCCACATGATCAAAGGATTTAGATTCACTTAAAGAAGAAAAAGATGCATAAATCTTTCTTCCCATATCCTTTATATCCAAAGTTGGCCTTTCCAAATGCCCCTCATTTAAGTCGCCAAAAATATCGTAGACCAAACTTTTTCCATCACTGACGATTTCTACATAAACAGTTCCCTGGAAGCCCTTACCTTCAGTTTCTAAGGAGACATCTTTCACAGAAATTATTTTCTGGCTTTTTATACCAAAAATTAGACACAAATCAAAATCATTAGACTTACTCTCAGAAAATATTCTTTTTTTCAATAAGTAGTGACCATCTTGGTAATTTTTTTCCTTGTATATTTTAAAGTCGCCCTGGTTATCTCTTTTATATATTCTCGTGTCGGCACTTAGTTTTCTCGGACTTGTTGAATTTTCTTTAGACTTGTGACTTTGTGAAAAATACATTAGGCCACCAATTAAAAATATTGCAAGAAAAACTATTAAAAATTTTTTCATATTGACCTCCTAATATTTTTATTAATTTTATTATAGCATAGCTTTAAATGGATATAAATATTAAAAATATATACTTGTTTAAATCCCAGCAATAAGAGTATGTATATTAAGAGGTGTTTTATGTTTATTAACTATATTAAAGCTTTTAATGACAATTATATTTGGACAATAGAAAAGGATGGCAAGACTCTTGTTGTGGACCCTGGCGACGCTAGCCCTGTCATAGATTATTTGAAGGATAAAAATCTCGACTACATTCTTTTAACTCACAAGCACATGGACCATGTAGGCGGCGTTAAAGAACTTAAAAATAAATATGGTGCGAAAGTCTACGGACCACTTGAAACAAAAGAATATAACGACATAACTTTAAAAGACGGCGATGAATTTGAAATTCTTGGTGAAATTTTTAAAGTCATTTTAACTGGAGGACATACAGAAGAACATATTTCCTATTTAATGGGAGATAAATTATTCTGCGGCGATGCCATTTTCCTTGCAGGCTGCGGCAGAGTCTTTACTAAAGACTACAAAAAAGCCTATGAGGGACTAAATAAGTTAAAGGACTTAGATGAAAACACTTTAGTTTATCCCGCTCACGAATATTCTCTTGCCAACTTAAAATTTGCAAGGTCTGTCATTTCTAATGAAGACCTAGACAGAGAATATGAGAGAGTGAAAAAACTGCGTGAAGAAGATAAGATCACCCTTCCATCAACTATAGAAAAGGAGAAAAAAATAAATCCCTTCTTCTTAGCAAGGGACTTAGATGAATTTACACAATTTAGAAATAAAAAGGATAATTTTTAAAGAGAAAGCTCTGGGTCATAAGCTGATTCAGAGCTTAATTTTTTATTGATTTAATTCTTTTTCTATTTTATTTAACAAATCTTCTGGTATAGGGTTTTCTTCACTATACTTAGGATATTCTATTACCTTACAGAGAGTATAAATATATTCTTCTAAACTAGGTGCAGAAGAAAGAGGGCTAGTCAAAGAGCGACATTGTTTCTTAAAATTATAATCATGTATTTTTGATAAAATATTACTTTGGTTATTGGAATCTGTAATAATTAAATCTGGATAGACTTCAAAGATTACATCTGTATCTGGATTTTTTTCACTTCCAATAATTTTTGCATCTGGATAAAGATCCTTTGCTTCTTCTACTGTTCCGCCAACATTTTCATAGCCAATTTCTTTTAAGATAATAGAAATATTTTTTGTTAGTGCCACAATATTATACTTTTCCTCAACTTGATTATCTTGATTTTCTTTAGCTGAAGTGTCTTCTGCTTGGACTTGTTCACTTTGAATAGAATTTTTTGGTGCTTCTTGGCTAGAATTTGCACTTTCGCTATTTGTTTTTTTACAGCCACTAAAAATTAAGGGTAGTGTCAATAAAATAATGAGATATTTCTTTTTCATAATCTTGCCTCCTAATATCACAAATCATACTTTACTCTAATAACATAATATCACACAAAAAAAACACGCAAGAGGATTTTTTTTAAAATTTAGAAATTTTAGAGAATATAAAATAATTTATTGGTTAAAAAAAGTGCTGGCGAAAATGCCAACACTTAATTTTTTATCTTATATCAACCGATACCGCCAAATTTTGCGCCTGCTATTAGGGCAATTATGGCAGCTGTTACATATACATATTTTGCAAGTGGATAATACCATCCGCCGATTTCTTTTCCATGACCTTGACTAACTGCAGGGATTACATAATCTTTTCCTGCAACCCATAGGAACATTATGCCTGCAAGGGCTGCTCCAAGTGGGCAGATGTAAATGGAGACTACATCCATCCAACCGCCGACTATAGCTTGAATAAATATAGCTACGATACAACCAATTATGTGAATAGTTGTAGTTGCAATTGGTCTTGAAAAATTAAATTGTTCTTGCAAATAGGCAACTGGTGCTTCGTAAAGATTTATTATTGAAGATACGCCAGCGAAGAGTACACAGATGTAGAAAATAATACCAATGACTCTTCCTACAGCCATGCCATTAAATACATTTACTAGGTAAATAAACATTAGTCCAGGACCACCAGTATCAAGAGGTGCATTTGCTGTTGCCATGGCAGGGATAATTACAAAGGCTGCAAGTAGAGCTGCAAGAGTATCAAAGACTGCAACATTTCTTGCAGAGGATGGAATGCTTTCGTTTTTAGGTAAATAGGAGCCGTAAATTACTGTTCCATTTCCAGCAACTGATAGGGAGAAAAAGGCTTGTCCAAAGGCAAAAATCCAAACTTTTGGATCCTTTAATCCTTCTGGGTTTACTGTAAAGATGTATTTATATCCATTGCTTGCACCTGGAAGGGTGAAGATGTAAATTGCAAGTCCTACAAATAAAACAAAGAGGACAGGCATCATAATTTTGTTTGCCTTTTCAATTCCGCCAGATACGCCCATTACCATAATGGCAAAGCTTGCAATAATTGCAACAACGACCCAAATATTTGCGCCAAAGGCAGAGGCTGTTTGTCCAAAAGTTCCGCCAATTACATCCATGTCTTGACCCATAGCATAAAGTCCGCCTGATAAGGAAAGGAAAGTGTACTTAAAAATCCAACCCATTACACAAGTGTAACCTATGGCTAGGGCAAGGGAGCCTACTACTGGTATAAGTCCAATTATTTCGCCAAGTTTTCTATTATTCCATCTTAATTCTGTGCATTTTCCAAAGGCGCCAACGGGACCAGCTTCAGCAGATCTTCCCAGTGCCATTTCAGAAATTACTCCAGTAGAACCTATAAGAATTACAAATATTATATATGGAATTAAAAAAGTCATTCCACCATAGGTAGAAACCATTATAGGGAATCTCCAAATATTACCCATACCAACTGCAGAGCCTATACAAGCAAGTATAAAACCCCATTTACTTTTAAAACCATCACGAGCTTTTAAGTTATTATCCATAGTCATTCTCCTTAATAGGGTAGCCCCTCTTGTAAGGGGCTTTTCTTAATATTAAATTAAAAAATTAAAACTTATTTTTCATCTTCAGAAGGTTCATAAGTTTCAAGGAAAGCGTGGAAGTGACGCATTGGAAGGTTCTTGCCCTTGACTATTCTAATATTAGGAATAGTTGCACGGGCTTCGTAAAGAGCCTTTACAGCTGCAATTACATAATCCATGTGTTCCTTTGAAAGTTGACTTCTGTTTACTGCGAAACGAACTACATTGGCTACTTCAGCTTGTTGTTCTGGAGTCTTTAGGTCATATTCCATTGAATAGTTGCCTAGTTCTGCAGTTCTAATTCCATAACGTCTAATTAATTCAACAGAGAAACCTTGACCAGCAAAAGTTTCTGGTCCTCTCTTGTTGTCGAAAAATTCGTCCATGTTGATGTAAACACCGTGACCACCAGCAGGAAGTACAACACCCTTTACTCCAGCCTTGTAGAAGCCTTGTGCAAGGTATTCACATTGTTTAACACGGGCATCAAGATAATCAAACTTAGCTGCTTCATAAAGGCCAGCAGCAAGTGCCATAATATCTCTACCACTCATTCCACCGTAGGAGTCGTTGCCGTAGGAAGAAATTTGTTTAACCTTTAAAAGAATTCCAACATCAGTTTTAACTGAGCCGTCTTCGTTAAAGTCAGAGAACTTCTTCCAGAATAAGCCCTTGTCTCTAAAGGCAAGAACGCCACCCATGTTTGCGTGTCCGTCTTTTTTAAGGGATGCAGTGAAACCGTCACAATAAGAGAACATTTCCTTAGCGATTTCTGGAATTGATTTGTCAGCGTAGCCATCTTCATTAACTTTTATGAAGTAAGCATTTTCTGCCCATCTTGCAGCATCAAACATATAAGGAATTTCGTATTTGTGAGCAATTCTTGAACATTCTCTCATGTTTGCCATGGAAACTGGTTGACCACAAACTGTGTTGTTAGTAATAGTTGTATAAATTAGAGGAACATTTTCAGGTCCTAATTTTTCAATTAATTCTTCCAACTTTTCTGTGTCCATGTTGCCCTTAAATGGATTCTTTTCATAGTGACCATTTTCAGGAACTTCCCATAAAAGTTCTTTATTGTATAAATTTCTTGGTATAGAGCCCATTTGCTTGATATTTCCTTCAGTAGTATCAAAGTGTCCATTAGAAGGAATTGTGTAAGTCTTTCCAGGTTCTCTTCCATTTAAAATATTTCTTACAAGTTCAAATAAAACTGATTCTGCTGCACGACCTTGTTGGATGATAAAAGTGTTAGGTCTTTCCATTTGTGCAGATCCACCGTTAAATAGTCCACCTTCATATTCACAAAGGTAAACTTCGTTCATCATTTTTTCAACATCAGTGCAGTCAGTTCTTACAAGGTCAATAATTCTCTTTTGATCGTCGCCTCTTTCGAAGACATCTCTAAAGGTATCTAAGAGAACATAGTAGCCCTTGTTTCTTCCATAAGATTCATCACCCAAAAACATTGCAGACCATTGAACATCTGTCATGGCAGTAGTTCCTGAGTCAGATAACATATCGATAGTTAACATTCCTGCAGGGAAAGCAAATTCATTGTAGTGAGTAGCCTTTAGGGCTCTTTCTCTTTGTTCCACAGTTACATTTGGAATATTCTTTGTAACATAAGTGTAGGAATGTGGTGTAGGTACATCTAATTGATACTTTTTCATAAAAAACCTCCATATAAAAATAAAAAAAGTTATAGAGGAACCCCGGTCATCGACAAATGTCGACTAGCGGACAGTATCCCATAGAGAACCCCGGTTATCAAAATTTTAAGTTTTCTTTCTTGATGAGCGGTCAGAACTCCAAGATAATATGTATTATCTAAGAAATAGTTTACATTACCGATTTATCAAAGTCAATAATAGAAGTTTAGTGGTAAATAAATTTTTAAGGACGCTAATAATTTGAAATATTAAATTAAAAAAGTTAAAATAACTAAGAGAAATTTGGACAAAATTTTTGTAAATCTTTAAAGAGGAGAATACATGTGAAAAAATTTTTTCAATTACTTTTGTGGCAGTCTACGGATAAATCAAACATAATATACAGGATTTTAATTCACGCTTTTATAATATTTTTAACATTAGGTTGGGGATATATTATTTTAGATATTGATTTATTTAATACTCTCACAAAGGAGATACTTATTTTATATACGTATATTAGTTTTTTATGTTTTCTTCCAACACTTTTGACTATACAAAAGTTTGGGGATAAAAAGGGAAGAGTCTTATTTATTCTATATATTTTATTTAGTTATGTTGTGGCATTTATCAGTGTATTTATAATAACTTATTTTATAAAAAAGGGCTTAGTTTGATGGTTTAAAATCGATAGTTTTTAATAATATAAGAAAAAACCTCTAAATTCAGAGGTTTTTTGCTTTCTTATATTTATTTTTCAACTGATGCTGAATAATTTTTTTCTATAGAGTCGTCAAGCATCTTTGTAAATTCTTCGTCTGTTTGATTTACATTAAGTCCTTCAGTTAGGGCTCTTGAATAAGATGCAATTACGCCCCTATTTTTTCTAAGTTTTTCGTTAGCTTCTTCTCTTGAGTAGCCGCCAGAAAGAGCAACAACTCTAACTGTTTGGTCAAAGTCATATAGATCTTCGTAAAGATTTTCTTTTTCAGGAAGAGTGAGCTTAAACATAACATAATTTTCCTTGCCAAGCTTTTTTAGTCCTTCAATTAAATATTTTTTAAGGACTTCTTCGATTTCAGCCTTGTCCTTAGCGTGGATGTCAACTTCTGGCTCGATAATAGGAACGAAGCCAGCATTAGAAATTTTCACAGCGTAGTCAAATTGTTGGTCTACAACTTTTTTAATGGATTCTTCGTTAAGTTCCTTTACAACAGAACGCATCTTTGTGCCAAAAATATTTCTTTCTTTGGCATTTTTAAGAAGTTCGTCAAGGTGTTTGAAAGGCTTCATAAGTTGAGCCCCATCTTTTTCTTCATCAAGACCTTCGTCAATTTTTAGGATTGGAACTATGCCCTTTTCTTCCCAAAGGTAGTCACCAGTATACTTGTCGCCAACTTTTGAATTCATTGTAACCTTAAATAAAATTGCAGCCAAAATTCTGTCTGATGTGAAAGCTTCGTTTGTTATAATTCTCTTTCTCATTTCGTGAACTAGCTTAAACATTTCTTCATCGTTGGAATACTTGTCTTCTGTAACCCCATAATTTAAAAGTGCCTTAGGTGTTGAACCACCTGATTGGTCAAGGGCAGCTATAAAGCCTTTGCCATTTTTCATTCTATCAAATTGTTCTCTATTCATTTTTACCTCCAAAGTCTAGACTTCTAATTACTTCTAATTATATAATAAGTAGACATAGTTGACAAATGACAAATTTTGAGGTGAATATGAATTATTACGCAGTTAGAGTTGGGAGAAATCCTGGCATATATAAAACTTGGGACGAATGCAAAAAAGAGACCATGGGATTTAAGGGAGCAAGCTTTAAAAAATTTTCTACATTAGAAGATGCCAAGGCCTTTATTAATGAAGTTGAAGAAGAAAAAAAAGACCAGGCAGAAAGGGATGAACTCATAGTTTATGTAGACGGTTCTTATAGAAATTCTGATAAGAGTCATTCCTATGGGGTATATATGTACAATGATGAGGAGGAATATTCCTTTTCCAAGAGATTTTTCAAGGATTCGGACATGAGAAATGTTTCTGGAGAAATAAAGGGCGCCATGAAGGCCATGGAAGAGGCACTTGCCCTTGGAAAGAGAAAAATTTATCTTCATTACGATTACGAAGGCATAAGGTCATGGGCTCTTGGTTTTTGGAAGGCAAATAAAGAGGGAACCATAGCCTATAAAAAATTTTATGACGACATTAAGGATAGGCTTCAAGTGAAGTTTATAAAGGTAGAGGCCCATACTGGTGTCAAGTACAACGAACTTGTGGACAAGCTTGCAAAGGAGGCAAAATGAGAAAATCTTGGGATGAATATTTTATGGAAATAACTGAAATGGTAGCGACGAGATCTACTTGCGACCGCGCCTTTGTGGGCTGCGTCCTGGTAAATTCTGACAACAGAATAATTTCCACAGGCTACAACGGTTCAGTGACAGGAAACCCTCACTGCGACGAAGTTGGTCACACTATGCGTGATGGACACTGCATAGCAACTATTCACGCAGAGATGAATGCCCTCTTATATTGTGCAAAGGAAGGAATTTCTGTCAAGGGAGCCAAGGCTTATGTGACACATTTTCCCTGCCTAAACTGCACAAAGGCACTTATACAAGCAGGCATCTGTGCCATTTACTACCACGAAGCCTATAGAGTTGATGATTATGCCATGGAGTTAATCAATAAGAATAAGATAATATTAAAACAAATATAGGAGGTTAAAGATGAAAGGATTTATGGAAGAGTTTAAGGACTTTATTTCCAAGGGCAATGTCATGGACATGGCTGTTGGTGTCATTATAGGTGGTGCCTTTGGCAAAATCGTGTCAAGTCTTGTGGAAAATATTTTGATGCCACTTATTGGAATTTTACTTGGCGGCGTTAATTTTTCTGATTTGAGCGCAACTGTTGGAAATGCTGAAGTTAAATACGGTGTATTTTTGCAAGCTGTTTTTGATTTTTTGATTATCGCACTTGTTATTTTTATTATGATCAAACAAATCTCAAAGGTTACTGATAAATTTAAAAAAGAGGAAGAAGTTGAGCCTACAGAAAAGGTGTGCCCTTTCTGCAAGTCAACTATTGCCATTGATGCTACTAGATGTCCACACTGCACATCTGAACTTGGAAGTGTAAAATGAAAAAGTGGGATTTAGTCCTTGAAGGCGGCGGAGCTAAGGGTGCTTACCAAGTAGGTGCCTATTTCGCCCTCATGGAAATGGGATTTAATTTTTCAAAAATCGTTGGCACAAGCATTGGCGCTATTAACGGTGCTATGTTCTGCCAAGGTGATGCCTATGAGTGTTTTAAAGCTTGGAAAAGTTTAGATTTATCTTCCTTTGAAAATGAAATGGAAGAAATTGATAATAATGAAGATGATGACTTGTTGGACAAGATAAGTCAGTTGTTAAGGAATCGCGATATAAAAATTCCTGAGATAAAGAAATCCCCAGACCCACTATTTAGGTTAGTTGATGAATATATTGATGAAGAAAAAATAAGAAAGTCTGATGTTGATTTTGGCTTGTGTACTGTCAATATTTCTGATTTTAAGGTTGAAAAATTATTTAAAGATGACATTGAAAAGGGACTTTTGAAGGATTATATAATCGCATCTTGTTACTTGCCTGTATTTAAAATGAAGCCCCTTCACGGAAAGTATTATTTAGATGGTGGATTTGCATCACAATTGCCAGTGGACATGGTTGACCATACAGGCAGGGACGCTGTAGTTATAAGACTTCACAATACTCCGCCTAAAACTGAAATAAAGGCAAAGTATATAATAAAGCCAAATAAAAAACTTGGTTCAAGCATGGATTTTAACAAAGAAAAGGCCGACGAGCTTATAAAAACTGGCTACTTCGATGCCTTTAGAGAAGTCAAGGGATTAAGGGGAGAAGATTATTATATCCATCCATTGGAAGAAGAGGAAAGTCTAAAATATATTTACAAAATTTTAAAAGACAAGTTTGAAAATTCTGAAAATGAACTTGTTAGAAAAGTATTTGAGGAATATATTCCAAAGCTTGCAGAGGAATTAGACTTGCCAGAAACTTTTAAATATGACGAACTTCTCTATAAGCTTCTGGAAGATGAGGCAGAAAAGAAGAAAGTGGACAGATTTAAAATTTATACAGTTGATGAACTAATGAGGGAAATAGAAAATGGATTTTAATGCTGATTTTGACTTGATGAAAATTAAAGCTAAACTTCAGAAGAAAAGTCCCATGCCTGTAGATGTGAAAAATAGATTTGCTGTCATGATTCCTCTAATAAAGAGAAAGGGAGAAATTCACCTCTTGTTTGAGAAGAGATCCTTAACTCTTAGAAATCAGCCTGGAGAAATTTCCTTTCCAGGAGGTCGCATAGAAAAGAATGAGACTCCCTGGGATGCTGCTCTTAGAGAAACTTGCGAAGAACTTTTAATAGAAGAAAATGACCTAGAAATCTATTCAGAGGGCGATTTTTTGGTTAATCCCTATGCTGCAATTATCTACACCTTCATTGGAGAAATTAAAAAAGATTTTTTCGAAATCAGTCCATCAAAGGCAGAAGTGGAAAGTATTTTTACAGTTCCACTAAGGTTTTTTATGGAAACTGAGCCAAAGTCCTACACCATGAATTTAAAGGTCAATAGAAGCGAGGACTTCCCCTACCACTTGATCCCAAATGGTGAGAATTATAAGTTCAAAAGGGGAAAGGAAGAAGTTTTATTTTACGATTACAAGGGACAAATCATTTGGGGCTTTACTGCAAAAATGGCGAGAAGGTTTGTGGAAAGGATAAGCCTTTAGACTCAATAAAATTTTGTACATATAATGTTCAAGAGTTTTATAAAGCATAACAAAAGGAAAAAATTTTCTCATAAAAAAAGGAAAATTTAAGGATTTTTTATAAAAAATGGATAAAAAAGTAAATTTCATTTGTAACACAAATGTAATATTTCTTTTTCAAGCTCTAAATTTCAAGCTTTAGAGCTTTTTTTATTTTTGTAAGAAAATATATACAAATAATATAAATTTATAAATGGCTAAATATTGGGAATCAGAACAAGAATTACAAATTAGTTACAAAAAATTGACAAATCAAGTTTTTTCTATTATACTTTTATGAGGTTAGAAGAGGTTACAAAATCGTAACAATATTTACAACTTTGTAACGCTAATGGAGGTAATATAGTTGAATAGAAAAAACATTTTTCGAAATGCGAAATTTATTTTGATTGTCCTAGCTCTTGTGTCTGTACTCACAATGGGTTTTAGCACAGCTCTAGGAAATGATGTAGAATTAAATATTAATGGAAAGACAAAGACAGTTTTTACATATGAAAAGACTGTAGGTGACTTCTTGAAAAAAGAAGGCATTGTACTTAAAAATAAGGACCTAGTTAGTCCAAGCCTTGATAAAGTAATTGATAAGGATATGAAGATTGTTATTTCTTCTCCAAAATCTTATCACATTAAAGATGGCGACAAGACTCTTATAGCTGAAGCAAGTGGTTACACAGTTGCCGATGTTCTTGACAACTTAGACATTAAGTTAAACAAACTTGACAGAGTTTCTCTTCCTCTTGACGAAATTGCAAAAGAGGGCATGGAAATTAAAATCGATAGAGTTGTAGTTGAAAACCTTGAAAACAAAATAGAAATTCCTTTTGAAACAGAAAGTCGCGAAAACAAAGACATGTTTGAAGGAGAAAAAAAAGTAATCACTAAGGGCGAAGTTGGACAAAAGACTGAAAGCCTAAAGAACACTTATGTAAATGGTCTTCTTGAAACTACTGAAGTTTTAAAAAGTGAAATTACAAAGGATCCAGTTAAGGAAGTTGTAGAAGTTGGAACTAAAAAGGGAACAGTAGCTCCTAATGGAAAAAATGCAAAGAGAGTAATAGTAATGCAAGCTACAGCTTATGATCCAACAGCTGGCTCAAAAACTGCCATGGGAACTCGAGCAAGAGTTGGCGCAGTTGCTGTTGACCCTAAGGTTATTCCACTTGGTTCAAAACTTTATATAGAATCAATGGACGGTTTCGCAAGTTATGGATATGCAACAGCAGAAGATACTGGTGGAGCAATTAAGGGCAACAGAATTGATTTATTTTACAACTCAAATGCTGAGGCAAATAGGTTCGGCAGAAGAAATGTAAAAGTTTATGTATTAGACTAATTAAGGTCCTGGCAACAGGACTTTTTTTGTATATAAACAAAACATAGATTTCTAATTATCCTTTTAAATCTCATTAAATGCTCGCAAATCCTTATTCTAAAGGGCTTCGAGCATTTTTACTGTTGGAAGATACTTCACGTTTCCTTATATATTTCCTCATGAATTGACTGTCAGAAGTGGTAAATTAGTAGTAAATTCATCTGTACTACTAAGCAACAAGACGTTCCTGCTGTTTCTTTTTTTCCAAGCGGTTCATCTCTGCCATAGCAGAATCGAATGTAGCATGTGCGTAATAGTTCAGCGTCATGTTTATATTCGCATGCCCCATAATGTACTGCAATGCTTTTGGGTTCATTCCTGCATTTGCATAGTTAGTGCAGAACGTATGACGCAAAATGTGTGGAGTGATATGGGGTAGCTTATCCTCATGATATTTATTGTATTTCTTGACAAGGTTTTTCAACATACCATTGTAATCACTTGCCACTTTAGGATAGTCTTTCCCATTGAGAAAAAGGAAATTACTATAACCATCAATCACAACACATTTACGGTTCTTCCGATTCGCCAGCACTCGCTGAAACGCTTGATAGGCTTCTTCAACCATAGGAACTTGTCGTTCGCCACTTTTAGTCTTGGGAGTTTCAATGTAGTATCCATTTTCAGTATCTCGTAGTAACTGATGGTCTACCTTGACAAGACGATTTTCAAAATCCAAATCTGGAAGTGTCAGACCGCCAAACTCTGAAATACGAAGACCCGTTTTTAAGAGTATCAGGATTTCATCATAATTCTTGCTGTAGGTCTTATCAGCTTTCGCAAAGGATAACAGCTTTTCTTCCTGCTCCGTTGTCAATGCGACTTTAGGAAAAGTATCATCATCAATGACGGTATTTAGCTGGAAGTCAAAGGGATTCTTCCGAACACAATCGTCTTCAATCGCAATATAGAATGAAGCCCTTAAAGAACGCTTATAGTTATTGATGGTTTGATAAGCATATCCATCTTCACTCATTCTAATCGCCCATTCTTTAGCGTCAGACGGTTTAATGCTGTCTATGCTCCTTGCACCTAACTTGTCCTTTGTCAAAATATCCATCAGATATTTCCGTCCAGTTTGCGTGCCTTTCTTCACATTGGGTCTTTGAGCATTCTGCTTTGCGTAAAGCTGACAAAGTGTCATTTTCTTTCCTACAACATCAATGCCATCATGAATGTCTTTCAGTAGCTCCGCAACTTTTTCCCGAAGAGGAACACAATCACGCTTTCCTGCTGGTACTCTGTCTGTAGCCACCAGTTTCCATGAGTAGATAAATTGCGGTTCTCCAAATGAATCTACATATTTATATAAGTATCTTCCGTCTTTTCGTTGGCTCTCCCCAGTCTTTAAAATGCGACCTTTATTGTCACGTCTTTTCTCTGACATGGCTTTCGCTCCTTTCCAAAATGGAAAGAGCCTTGATACGACTTAATGCTATTTTATCATATCCAAGACCCTTTGGCGACGCTAGATTGCGTCCAATTTATCAATAATTTTTTCAAACTGTTTTCGCTTTATCTGAATACGATTGCCATTCATAATCAGCCAATCAGCATTTTTATTTTCATCTGCCAAACGACGGAGCTTATTTTCGCCAATACGGAAATACTTAGACGCTTCTTCAATGGTCAGGGTATAACGCTCCCAGATAGGAATATCTGTCTGCTTCATAAAATCCTCCTTTCCCAATCACACGTTAGATTTCATAAAAGTAGTTTTACAAGCAATCGAACAGCTTTAGCAAAGCTCACGGGAGTTCCACCCTTGCACGGTTCTCGTCCAACTGTACTCATTGCCTGCGACGCTTTTAACGCTCGGACTATGACGATACAGGAGTATCATTATTACGATAAGAATGTCTTCGCTGGCAATCCTGCTAAAGATTACTTCTCGGATCACTGACATGAATCGCTCGCTATCTTTACAGGGCAGGTCATGGCGGTCAGCTCCGTTGGCTCTTTTCTTATCGAAATGTATTCGACTGCTGTTATTCAGTTTTCAAAGAACAGATGGCTTGTCAGCCTATCAAAACATACTGAAAGACAATATGCTTTGATGGAATAACAAACCTCCCCAATCGGGAAGTATGGAAAGCTCGTCCGCACTTCCACGAAAAGAGAGATAAATCGGTGCTACTCAATCTCAAATGACAGGATTTTTGTAATCAACCTGGTTTCCATTCGTCCACGTAAGACCTCATCAACGACCATACTTTGATTGCCATATTCATCTTTCATCAACCGTAGAGAGCGTTTAGCAATGTACCCTCTGTAATAATGTAGAATCTGGTTAATCGCTTCTGTATCGCCATCACAAGCCTTTACAATCAATGGGAATGGAATTCTGGAATATTCTTTTCTCATTCTTCGTTTTCCTCCTCCATAAACTTCTTGATTAAGGCTAGTCCACTGGTTCTATGCCGATAGACAGTAGAACGGTTCAATTTCAACAGGTCTGCAATTTCTGAATCGCTCATGTCCATAAAGTAAAACAGCAGTAGAATTTCACGTTTCTTGTCTGGCAACTCACGTAATGCTTCACTCAACAAATCATTTTCAACGCCTACTGATAACCCATTGAGTGTAAAAATCTGAAAGTCAGTTGAATAGTTATCTGTTGTCGCAAACTGGCTAACAAGATAATCGCCAACATCCGAAAAGGACACCTCACGCTTTGCAATCCTTGAAAGATAAAGCATATAATTCTTTCGCTCGTCTTCCATAGCACGTTTACAGATATAGTCAAACTGATTTTCTATTGTGGTCTGAAAAGAAGATGGTTTCATGTTTCTCACCCCCTTTCTGTCTAGGAAAGGAAGTGAGCCTTGCTCGTTTATCTCCTTTCACTCTTAGTCCCAATGTGAAAGGGGGATTTGTTGCATTACTGATAAATAAACTTTGTAAAAAAGTTCTGAATAGCCAAAAAAGCATATAAACAGATTTATTTCTCTGTTTACATGCTTCTGTTATTCTATCTATATGATTTATAAAACCACATTGGTGGACGTACTTATCTATTGCAGATAGACGACTTTTTTTGACAAGAACCCAATGTAAGGAAATTTATTGTATATGATGTACTTCATGGCGACGTTGACCTCCAACAAACCGCCATTTGGAAGTAATATACAATATTTTAACAGCGTAAATAGCACTACCATATAACGGTTTTTTTTATTGGCGTTTAGTAGTGCTTTTTATTAAATATAAACCTATAAACCATATAACACGTTTTTCTATACCTGTTTTTAATTCAGTAGGAACAATAAAATGTATAGAGGTGGTCTACTATGCGTAAAAAAGAAGATAAATATGATTTTAGAGCCTTTGGTTTAGCCATTAAAGAAGCTCGATTGAAACGAGGTTTAACTCGTGAACAAGTGGGAGCATTGATTGAAATTGACCCACGGTACTTAACTAATATTGAAAATAAAGGGCAACACCCCAGCATACAAGTTCTTTATGACCTTGTATCGTTACTTCATGTTTCCGTTGATGAATTTTTCTTACCTGCTAATAACTTGGTAAAAAGCACCCGACGATTACAGATAGAGAAATACATGGATAGCTTTACAGACAAAGAACTATCCTTAATGGAATCTTTAGCCAGCGGTATCAACGAAGCAAGAAACATCGAAGACTAATTAAAAGAATCCATACATAACGGAAAGAGCCGATAAAATGAGATTGTATTAATCTCATTTTATCGGCTCTGCGTCTTTGCGTCTGGCTCTGTAATCACAGTTACTTTGAACTGCTTTATTTCAATTAAATTTTCTTGTCTGCATTTCGGACAATAGAGGGGGAATTTTTTTAATTCAGTATCTTCCCTTATCTTTAATCGTGTTTTATTTCCACATACAGGACACAATATCCACTTGTAGTTTATAATAACTATCTCCTCCTTTACACTTTAATTCAAATCTTTATTAAAAAATATTTCATCTTATTTAACAAGAAACCATATTTATATAACAACATAAAATACACTAAGTTATTTTATTGAACATATATCGTACTTTATCTATCCGACTATTTGGACGACGGGGCTGGCAAACAGGTTCACCGGTAGTAACATGGTACCCTTTTAACTCTGTTAAACAAACACTACGTCCATTTGTAAAGAAAGTTAAATCACTACGATATTCTTGAATACATCGAGCAGGGATTTCTCCACTAAGAATGACCTCATTATTTTTCAATTGAGTGTCTACGATGTTCGCACAATATTTAGGAGCATCGTTGTATGCTCGTGAAAGATATTCCTGTGGCGCATAAATTTTAAAACTAAGATATGGCTCTAACAATTCTGTTCCAGCTTTTTTTAAGACTTGTTCCAATACAATAGGAGCAAGCATTCGAAAATCTGCTGGGGTACTAACAGGGCTATAGTATAAGCCATACTTAAAACAGATTTTACAGTCCGTCACATTCCAACCATATAATCCTTGTTCGCAACCATAGCGTATCCCTTCCATAACTGCATTTTGAAATGATTGATTTAAGTATCCAAGAGAAACCGAGCTCTCATACTGCATTCCACTTCCCAACGGAAGCGGTGATACAGATAAACCAATGGAAGCCCAGAAAGGATTTGGCGGCACTTCGATGTGAATGGTATATTCTGCATTTTTTAACGGTCTCTCCATATAAATGACTGTAGGCTCTTTTAGTTCTATCTCCACATGATACTTTTCTTGCAACAGTGCACTAATCACTTCCATTTGTACTTTCCCTAAGAAAGAAAGTATAATTTCATGTGTCGTAGAATCCACGTAATATCGTAGAAGCGGATCACTATCTGAGATTTCCAAAAGGGCATCAAGCAACATTTCTCTCTGTTCAGGTTTACTCGGTTCAACAGTTGTTTGTAGTAGAGGGTGCGGATTTTCAATCTTTTTTCTCTGTGGCAATAGTTTTGTATCTCCAAGAACACTATTTAACTTCAAAAACTCATTTTGCAAAATAACAATTTCTCCAGAATAAGCTCTATCAATCTTACATAATTCACCATTTATTGAAGTATACATTTCTGTAACTTTTATTTTTTCTTTTTCTGATACTCTAACCGAATCTCGTAAATGTAGTACTCCACTATAAAGGCGTATATATGCAAGACGTTGTCTTTTTTTTGTATATTCAATTTTGAAAACATTTCCGCAAAGTTCAGACGGACCTCGATGTGTTGATGAATAAAATTTATTAGTAATAACTTCTATAAGGTTATCAATCCCTATATTACTTTTTGCACTTCCATGATAAAGAGGGAACAGAGAACAATTCTGAAATCTTATGCTTTCCTCTTGTTCGAGTTCCAATGCTTCTAATGATTTACCGGACATATATTTCTCTAAAAGGTCATCGTTTCCCTCTATTACCGTATCCCATTGTTCAGATTCGGTAAAGTTCGTCACACACATATTAGGATACAGTTCTACCTTCTGTTTGATTACAATTTCGGCAGAAAGTTTCTCTTTAATATCCTGATAAACCGTTGATAAATCAATTCCATTTTGGTCAATCTTATTGATAAAAAAGATTGTGGGAATCCCCATTTTCCTAAGTGCATGAAATAATATACGAGTTTGTGCTTGTACGCCATCTTTTGCAGAAATCAGTAGAATTGCCCCATCTAAAACTGATAATGAACGATATACTTCTGCTAAGAAATCCATATGTCCTGGCGTGTCTATGATGTTCACCTTCGTATTTTCCCACTGAAAAGAGGTTATTCCTGTCTGAATTGTAATTCCTCTCTGACGTTCTAAAAGCGTATTATCCGTCCTCGTTGTACCTTTGTCCACGCTTCCTAATTCTGTAATCGCTCCACTGTTATATAATAAGCTTTCTGTTAAGGTAGTTTTTCCTGCATCAACATGAGCTAAAACTCCAATATTAATAATTTTCATGTGATTTTCCTCCATTCAAAAACCCAAAAGGGCATAAAAATCCCAGTGATAAATACTTTTATCACTGGGATTTTTATGCATAACCATAGGTATACAAAGCATACAGATATTCTCTGGATACTTTAGAATCACATGATAAAGGTATTCTTAAACTGGGTACAAAAAACTAAGCCCTCCTAAAAAAGGACATCCAATTATTTGTTCCCACTATCAAATTGACAGTTTATTTAAGAATACCTTGCCACATATTTATTAACTCCTTTTAAATAGATACTTAAATAATAGCACGTAAGAGCATATTTGTAAAGGAATCTCCAATTTTTTATC
>OGTN01000064.1_pt1 | contig 63683 bp, 88 predicted proteins | sample 1574591 | NCBI WGS metagenome assembly OGTN01 (sample SAMN03295830, study PRJEB24534) | human gut metagenome | isolation source: fecal sample 5 from infant 4 | host: Homo sapiens | place: USA: Pittsburgh, PA | collected 2014-07
CCTCTACCCCCTCCTTTGACCTCCCCCACACCCCCATGCCCTGGCAGGGGCCTTTACTTTACTTTCCATAAGCGGTCGTCAGCCTAAATAAAAGAGGTTAACACAAATTTTTCAAGAAAAATTTGTGAACTGACCTACCAACAATTTGCTTCGCAAATTGGGTTAGGTCATGTCAACTCGCTCGCTTAAAGTTTTGCATTCAAAAAATTATCCGCTTAAAATAGTAGACTTTTACTCTCTTCTAATTTTTTGATCGCGACCGTCGCGCGAACCTAATCAACTCAAAGTTCGCTTCGCTCCTTTTCGTTGTTAGGGTTCGACGGTTGAGCGACTGAATTTGCTTCGCAAATATCAATCGCTCATTCACAGTTGAATTTTTTAACGGCTTCCTCCCTTTATGGGATCACTAGACAAGTCTACGGTTTTTGCCAAAATATCTCTCCCATTACTACTGGCTATCTCTATCATTAGTCTACAACTGTTGCTAAAGATTTTTTCTCTATTAGATAATAGAGAGCTGGTTTTGTTGCAAAGTAAATTGTTTACCTTGAGATCTTTAATTGATTAGTTTTTATTAAAAATTTTAATAAAAAAATCGGCTATTCTTTAAGTTTTTTTGAATAACCGATGTTTTTTGTTTTTATTGTTGTGCTGGCATCTGTCCTTGTCCTTGGGCTGGTGTTGCAGGTGCGGGTTGGGCTGGCTGTGTTGGTACTGGTGCTGGGGTTGCTATTTTTTGCCTTGTTGAGTCATAGACTATTACTGGCATGCCATTAAAGGTTTTTGGATAGAGGTTTTTCATCACCGCTGGTGGCACATTTACGCAGCCATGAGAGCCGCCGCTTAGGTAAATTTTTCCGCCAAAGCTTGATCTCCAATCGGCATCGTGAAGTCCCACGCCTGACCAATTTATTGGGAGCCAATAGGAAACTTTTGAGCGGTAGGTTTCGCCAGTGAGGTACCTATTTCTCTCGCGAGACCAGATTCTGTCTGTGCCCGTTGGTGTTCCGTTGCCAAGGGTTGGGTTGCCTGATACTATGTCCGTCTCAATTTCCAAATTGCCCTTGTTGTAGTACCAAAGTTTTTGCCTTGCAAGGTCCACCTCAATGTAGGTGTTGCCCACATCGTCCACTGTCCTTGACACTGCATCTTGCCTGTAAATTGGCTTTATGGTAACTGGCTCATCTCTTTTTAGGGCAGCGATTATTTCGTCCTTTGTCTTTTGTCTATCGGTGATCCAACCGTAGATGCCGCCGTCAACTTTTACTGTCCCAATGCCTGTGGCGTTAAATATTCTTGATGTCCTAAAGGTGTCGTACTTTGCTGCAAGTTTTTCCACGAACTTTGTCACCTTTTCTTCGTCAATGACGAGGCTTCCGTCATCAGCCTTGGAATACATGGCGATTATGCCCTGACCTGTCACTTCTTCTTTTCTATCGTCAAAGTCGATTGTGATTTTTTTATCGTAAAGAGTCTTGTAGGATTCCAGTTGATTTTTGATGTAATCAGAATCTGCCCTGATATTTGGCTCTATATAAAGGCCTTCTTCTTCAAGGTTTAATTTTTCTTTTTTGTCGGCAAAATGACCTAAGACTGCTTGTCTAAGTTCATCTCGCTTTATAAAATCGCCATAAACTTCTTTTTCTACTTTAAAGTCGCCCTTGTCGTAGATAATCTTGGCATCAGTTGAATGAATGGACTGGTTTTGCACTGCCTTTAGGCTATTTAGTCTATTTGTGAGAGCCTGGTCATCGTATTTTAAAATTGTGTCAAGCTGGTAGTGCTTGTCCACTAGGGATGCAAAGGGCCAGTAAAGTGGTGTCTGATCCACAAAGCCGCTGCCAATTTTTTCTTCAAATTTTATTTCTTCTGCTGTGATCTTGTCCTTGTTTTTTTTGTCCTTGGCAATGATGTCCAATTGGAAATTTTTGGAAAGTTCTTCGTAATTTTTTTCAAATTCAGAAATTTTTGTCAGTCCAAAGTCGTGGCCGTTGACATAAGTCCTTGGCATAAACCTATCTCTAAAGAAATAAAGTCCCGTTATATATATGAAAATTAAAATTATAAGTATAAATGCAAAAAATATTTTAAAAGTCTTCTTCATAATTCCTCCAATACCTTACATTATACTCTATAGAAATTTTTAAAAAAGAGAATTTCTCGGATTCTTGCAAATGTAATTTAATTGTAAATATTTTGGTGCAGGCATGAATTTTATTTGTTATTATTTTCTATAAAATTTCTCTCAATAGTTTTTGTCAGCTATCATAAAAAGGGCACAAAAAAACACACAAGCTAACTTGTGTGCTTATTGTTGGTGCGGGAAACCCAGTGCCAGATATATACGCACAAAAAGTTATAGTTTTAGAAGTTGCATAAGAATAGCCCTGCATCAAGCAGGGCTTATTTTTTTATTTTACAAAATTAATTTTTATTGAGTATTCTTCTTCTCCGTCTACTGCTTCATAAGGTCTATCATAGCAGCCTGTAAGCCAATCGATATAAGCTTCTTCGTCTCCGTCAAATTCTTGATAGTCATAAGCTTCTACTGGCTGGATGTTGATTTTTTCTTCAAATCCTGCTGCATCAATAGGTAATACATAAGCATCGTAAGATTTGTCGATTTTGTCGTAGTCAATCTCAATCTTGCAATCTCTGTCTTCTCTTACAAATTCTAGCACTTCTTCTAATTTTACTGTTACTTTAATTTCTTTCATTTTTCTTATCTCCTTTTTTGTTTTGATTTTGTTATTTCCTTAACTTCTATATTTATTATATACCCCGTTATATATAAAGTCAACACTTTTTTAAGTTTTTTTTAATTATTTTTTATAATTTGGATTTTCACTTTTAAAAATCTCCACTAATTCCTCTACCTCTTCTAAGGTTTTTGCGTACTTTCTAGCATAAGTTCTTGCGTTACTTTTATTTCTATGGTATCTTTTGGCATCAGGATTTTTCTTAGCCCAGTTTTCTATCGCTCTTCTTTGTGCTTCCGATGTTTTTAATTCTTTCATACTTACCTCCCAATTATTAAAATTAAGCCAATTATGACAACTGCTAACTCTAACAACCTAAATATTAACTTGCAAAAATTTTTTAACATTTGATTTTATGAATGTTTTAAGATAAAATTTTATAGAGAAGAGAGGTTCCCCTCTCTATCTCTATTGCCTTAGAATCATTTTGATTATTGCAATCAATGAGCCGATTTCTAAGACTAGCTGTGTGATTTGCTGAATTATTTCACACAGCTTTTTTATTTTATCCTCTAAATCATTCATTCCCTCACCTCTCTTTCTTTACTTATATTATATACCCCGTTATATATAAAGTCAACACTTTTTTTAAGTTTTTTTTAATTATTTTAAAAATTTTTTTTAGATATGATATACTTATCTTACATCGATGTAGCCACATAATACTGTGGTCTTTTTCCCTGCGATAGCAGGGGTGATCCAGATTTTGTGTGGCGATAAAATCTCTTTTTGTAGAGATTTGTTATTTCCTAGAGGGCAGTTAATTCTGCCCTATTTTTTTATTGAAAAATTTGTTATCGGTGATATACTTAAATTGTATGTGGCAAAGTTTGAATAGCATTAACATCACATACAAATTCTTAGTAAGAGAGTGTTATGGTGGCACTCTCTTTTTCTTTGCAATAAAAAAAGCCCAGAGATCTATATCCCCAGGCTAATTATCCTAAAAGTATTAAAAACAAAAATTTTACATAAGTTCCAATCGTACTAATTAATTTTCTTTGTAGTCTTCTGTATTAATTACATTTGTAATATCGGTAGGCTTAGAATCTGCGATTCCTTCGCTTAACATATAGATACATAACCCACCGATAGCTGATACCAAAGCTACAATTCTTTCTGTCGTTTCGGGTGCAGCGTTTGTAAAAGCTACCAAAGCTATAATTACTGCACTGACACATGCCCAGAATTTTCTACTACCTAACTTTCTCAATAAATCTTCCTTTTTCATACTCCAACTCCTTTCAAATCAAGGCAAATACAAGCTTTTAAGAGATATGCTCCAGATTGCCCATATTTGCATTTTTATTTTTAATCGATACCTTTCTATGCCTTAAATTACAGCTTTATGCTCTTTTTTTGCTTGGATTAAAGTATCGCAACTTTTTGTCCAGGCTTTTAAATTCTTCCTCCGTTAAAAGTCTTTTCATAGCGACTTTATACTCTGGACAGTAAGGGTATCTCCAGGCATCAATTAAATTTCTTACTTTAACTGCATCTTTTTTGGTTTTGAGATGAGCGTGTTGCTCATACTCCCCGTCAACTCTTACAAGTAGCCAAGGTCTTTCATCGCACCTCGGTTTAAATTTTATACTTAGCTTCACGATCTCACTCCTATGATGTTGTTTAATTTTCTGCTCGTGTGTACTCCAAAATTATTTTTATAAAACATCTGCGTGCTTCCCCCACCATCAAGAGCGATTGCTCCGTCTATGCCAAGTGTCTTTACCTTGTCTCTAAAGACAGCCATAGAGCAAGGCTCGGATACTATCAGATAAATAACTTTGCCTTTAAAAGCTATACCAGTATGAGTTGTGTGCCTTAAAATATCTTTCGGTACTTGCTCGTAGTTTGGGTCGTATGCAGGATAGAGCCCTACTCCACCTATCGCCCAGTCGATTTTATCTCTCTTGATGTCGGACAAATTATTTGCATACTCTACTGTAAGTCTGCCATCACCATATATCATGGTGGCTCTTTTAATGTTTTTTCTCCAGTGATTTTTGTCAGAGTTAGGACCTATAGGTTTGCCGTTATTGACAGCAATTCCCCAAGTTGATTCTGGCAGCTCTGGTTTTGTGGTATCAAAAAAAGTACCGTTAATTCCGTATGCTCCAACTTGTCTAAGGGTTTTACCACCTAGTTGTTGGATATAAATTTTGTCGGCTGTGGTCTTTATGACCTTTAACCCGTTTGTTGCAAAGTAGTCTTTTTCTTCCACTTTTATATCAACTCCAAAATTACTGTCCTTTGATAGGTCGATTTGCCACTCAATAGGTTTTTTGATGTCTTCCTTAAATTCCCACCATTTTTGCCAGTTGTTGGCTCTAAAGTTATGAGGACAGTCTTTACGACTTACATCATAGTGTCGGCATACTCTTCCAGCAGGGATTTTAAATTTTTGCATTAAGTTTTTTGTCAACTCTAAAGTATTTTTGTAAACTTTAGCTTCATCACTGTCAGAATTTACACACATCTCAATGGAGATTGAGTTTGAGTTGTTGCAGCCATTTAAGTATCTTCCTTTGCCTTGATTATCTCCAACGCTCCAAGCAACAAAGCTATCTCCTATCACTTGTATAATTTGTCTATCGTCTACAAAGTAGTGTGCTGAGCCATATCTCGTGGCAGTCTGTAAGTATCTAAAGTGAGCCATAGCATCTGCACCTTTGGAGTAATTCCCCGTGTAGTGTATGACAAGCCACTTGATGTCGCTGTAAGGTCTCTTCTTTCCTATCTGTTTTGAGTTTTTTATAGGCAAATATTTAAAATTCATTTTCTCCACCTAACTTGTTTATTATTTCTTTTTCTCTTTCGCTTAAAGTCCATATATTGTTAATTTTTTTGTTTTCAGTTTCTAGCTTTAACTCTTTAACCTTTTCATTACTTATTAAGTAACCCGCACCAAATATAGTTTTTTTAACTTCATTTGACTGTCTAGCTGTCTGGTAAAATGCACATCTTCTCTTTTAAACTTAATTTCCAATCCTCTTTTTACATATTTATTTAATAAAGCTGAACTTATTAAATTTTTAGGGTATTGATAATTCACTTGTTTTTTGCCGTAGTCTTGTATATCGTCTATTATTTTTTTTAGTTTTGGATCAGTTCTAATTCTGAAATCGCCTAAATTTGTAACAAAGCCTGTAGGAATTTTAGCACCATTTTCATAAATAATATTATTTCCTGTAATTATATAAGATACACTACTATCGTCATCTTTAGACAGAAGAGTTAACCCTGGAGCAAATAAAAAGAACTTAATATTATATTTGCAATAAAAGTCTTTAATTTTACTAATAATACTAAAAGGTGGATTGTCAACAACTACTGCATTTTTAGGATAATCAAAATTTTCATAATTTCCACCAGGATAAAAGGGTCTTACTATTTCTACATCTGCTCTTAGCTTGTAATAATCAACTACATAATTTTTAATAGCCTCATAGACTTTTGGCGGTGTGTAACAGTCATCGGTTGTCTTTTTAGGTTTAAATTTTTCTACAAATTCTGAATAACTTTTGTTCTTGATATTTATCAACTCCAAATTTAAAAGACGACTTTTTACAGTCGCCTTACTTTCTTAATTCATCTAAAATTTTATCTGCTTTATCGTCATGTTTCTCTAACTTTCGATTAATATCTCTGTTAAAGTAATCTAGTTTTCCAACGGTGTCTGCTACAATCTTATTTGTTTTAGACAGTTCTTTAACGGCTTCCGAAAGATTTTCCATTGCATTCTGAAAATTCGTGTCGTTCATCTGCAAGTTTCTTAACTCTTTTATTATTTCAGTCATCTCTCGGCTTCTGCGTTTATCATTTTGTACAATTGTATACACAAAGACTCCGAGGAAAACCACGATAATGGCTCCTGCAACCCCTAAAGATGTATAAAGTTCTTCTATTGTCTTATATTCCATATGTCACCCTCTTTTTACAAAAATTTAAGGGAGGACTAAGCCTCCCAAATTATTATGCTTCTTCCTTTGCAAGTTCTCCCATGCCTAAATCTTCAAGACATTTTCTAGTTCTTTCTTTTAGTGACATTGGTACTTGTTCAAAAGTTCTTTTACCATATATGATAAGTGTTGCATATACTACGTCCATTTCTACACCCCCTCTCCACATAAATTTTAGTATTAAAAAAACACTCCCAAAGAGTGCCACTACTAAGCCTATTTTATTTTTCATTTTCCAAAGCCTTTTTAACTTCTTCCCTTAAAATTGTTGGCACTTGCTCGATTGTTCTTTTTCCCATTTTGATTAGATATACATATACAGCTACCATATTATTCACCTCCTAAATTTGCTTCATAAGTTTCTGCAAGTGCAGTCATTACTGCAAGTTTATCACTTTCTAATTTTTCATAAATTTCAGCCTGAGCCATAGCAGATTGGATTTTAAATTCCTCTAATTCTTTTTCAATCTTTTTTGCTGCATCTGGCTCAACTTCTTCCTTAGGTTTCTCTACTGGGTCATTATTCCTTTCAGCATATAGCTTTATAATTTTATCCCTTTCTTCTTCAGTTACTAGGACAGGATTTTCAATAGTTCCCTTTTTGCCAGTAACTTCTTCCACGATTTTAAAACCTAAATTTCTATCTAGTGGCTCCCATATAATTTCACAGCCACATTGTATGATTTTATACATTACTTACCTCCTTAGAAATATCAAATACCAAACAAGTAAAGGCATATGTTGCATCAATTGAAGTATTAACCTTTACAATAACTTGAGACCCTGGAGTTGCATAAAACCTCTTAGTTCTGCCTACATCGATATTCGGGTTCGAACTAGAGCCAGCAGTCGCATTTGCTAAATCGAAGCCATATCCCCAGTGATTAGTCCTTGCTGAATTTGCTCCTACAATCTCTACTATAATACTTCTGTCGGTATAACCAACCCACAATTCTCCGTTTGGCACTTGTATTTTTTCATTTTTCTTTAACGCTACTGCGATTGTTCTTTTTAGTTTCATGCTAAGGACACCTCCTTAGCTGAATTTTTACTTGATGCTAAAAGCCAATCCAACAACTGGCACAATTCCACCACCGTATAACTTAAAAACTGTGCCCCCCCCATTTTAAATGGAGTACCTGCAATATTTGTAAGATCATTAGTCTGTTCAAAGTCATCTGATGCTGTATTAAATTTTCCCCATATATAATCTCCCTTTGCGGGTTTAAAAATTACAACATTCCAAATTTCGTCATCTGGGATTGTTACTATTTCGTGGTCTGTTAAAGATAAATTTATCGCTCTTTTATATTTCATATTATCACTCCTTAACTAAAAGCAAGTATTTGCTCTATAATGTCACTGTGCATTTCTTCGATTATTTGTTTTTTATAAGCATCTAAGAGGTCATCAACCTCTTTTTTTGTGTATCTATTTTTCATAGCATCTTCCAGAGCCTTACCCCTGGCACCATCAAAGGCAGAGTCCTTAACCTCTCCTATCTTAAGTTGAGGAGATAACTCAAGATAAGTGGACCCAGTCCACCTATAAATTTTACTGCCAGACTTATCCACATAAAGTTTTTTGACATTCCCACTAGATGGGAAGTTACCCCTTGCCTCATACATCAAGACATCTTTATAGACATCAAGGTCAGGGAGTTGACTTACAAGGACTTTACCCTTGTCGTCAAGGTCAGCCTTTTTCTTTAAAAGGTCCATAAGATTTACTCCGTCTGTACTCAGTACATCAAGAGCATCATTGACAGCCTTTATAAGCTTGTCAATCTCATCCATGTTAAAATTCAAGTCGCCCACGATGACATAGTCATCTGGCTCTGGCTTGTTTAAATTATAATTTTTTGTTTTTTGCACCTATCATCACCCCTTATATTCGTTAAATTTGCTCCAACTTATTGGCTCTAAATCTCGCCACCTTATATCCTTTGTAGCTTCCTTCCAAGTCCTTTGAGTGTAAGTAAATTTCCAGTCCAGGTCTGCTGGCATGTTGAGTCTTAACATTCTCTCAAACTCATCTAAATTATTAGGCAATCCATTTGCCACAAAGCGTATTTCAAAGACATAAGGACTTTCTGTTTTTAAAACCTCAACCCCAGCATTATTATTAGAAAAGGCACTACATAACTCTTTTATAGCCTCTTCATCTGTTTGCTTGTGCATAAGATTTAAGACAGCTTGTATTTGCCTTCTCCTTTGCTTATAGGATATATCTGGGTCTGTCCTTATACCAAATCGCTCCTCAAAGTAAGGTAGCATCTCTATGGTACTATCAAGGTTAAGATTTCTGTCTACCCTTGCTACCTGCTCTTCCATATATCTGTAAGATACATCAAGGACACGGCAAAGATTTATAAAAGTTGGGTTTATTTTGTCATACCAAGGAAGGAAGTAGATTAGCATTTCAAAAAAATTAATAGCAGATACAAAAATTGCAACCTGCATATCTGTTTCTTCTTCAAGCACTAAGGTCTTTGACATGACTTCGGACACTAAAATAGAGACATCACTCATTTCTGTGTCTGTCTCCATTCCTAGCTTACCTCTATCAACTTTTACTCCCTTGGTTTTTAATTCCTGGTCCATCTCCATAAGGATCAGGGCAAAGTCTTGCCACTGATTACCCCTTAGGCTAGACCAGGTCCTTTTTTTGACTGTCCCATAAGAGGACTCAAAAATTATTTTTCCCATACTATCTCAACCTTATAATCATATAGCCTCTAGGTATCTTGTATTGACTTGCCACCCCTATGGACTTAACAACTTCTGGAGTGCCCTCCCAAACTTTATTACCACCACTTGGTGCGTCATATAAGCTAATCTTCGTAACACTCCCCCAGTCCTCTTGGGCGATTGGAAACTCAATATCCTTAGAGTTTTGCACTTGTCCGTTTGATGGCTCTGTAAAAGATACAGCCACTCTCTTGTAAGACCCTGCTCTTACTTCTTGTGTGTTTTCTAAGGCACAGTAGACTTGTCTTGATATAAGACTTTCTTTTAAGACCCTATTCTTTTCAACCATTTGCATATTATTCATTTGTTGTCACCCCCAAGCTTTCTAGTTCTGGCACTTCAGTTTCTTTCATAACTACATTTCCCATACTGCCATTAAGCTTTAAGTCGTTATAGTCTGCGACTCCAGGAACCTTAAGTATTTCAGCCCCCACCTTGGCATAAGAAACTATATTTTCTTTAAAGGATATGCTATAAAAGTATTTCTCAATCCTGTCTTTTATTTCTTCTTTAATCTCTATTAAGTTGGCATTTTGAGTAAGTTTAATTTTTACATCGACTTTTACTTTTTTAGTCGTCGCACTCTCAACCGTTAGGCTCTCATATCTTATAGGAGCTTCTTCCAGGATATGCTTCTTGACCTTTTCTATGAGATCACTTCCCACAGATTTTCTATCAAGACCAATTACAACAACCTTGACAGTTCCGCCACCTTGCCAAGTCCTAAAGACCTTAGCATTCCAAATTCCATCGACTTCCGTTGCCCATAATTTATAGTGGGCAGGATTACCAGCCTTTGGTGGGTGGAGCAGTTTCTCCAGGTATCTCTCCCTTAGGTCGTCATCTGTTTCTTGGTCGTAGCCGTTCATAATTTCCTTGGCATTTGATATGTTGTCCACTCCAACTATTTGAGGATTGGACTTGTCAATGGCATTAGGTAAGACATTGGCATCTCCACCATAAGTTACAGACTTGACCTTAAGAGTGATGTTCCCAGACTCTGGTATTACATAATCTTGTTCAATTGTAAATTCAAGGTTACCTGCTAAAAAGACAGTTTCCTTTGGTATCACAGTCTTAGGCAAACCAGTTATTATTACTTCTCCAGTGGACTGTGTGGCTTGTTTTCTTTTAATACCTGCTATCTGTAAGACCCTTGCATCAAGTTCCTCGTCCTCGAGATTCATCACATCAAACTTTTTAAAGAGTTCCAGGATAACCCTTTGGAAGTCCTCAAAAACTATTGCCGCCGCTGAAAGTATGTCATAAGAAAAAGAATTAGGAGTCTTGTCCTCTGTGTTACTTAGATTGTTAAGCATCGATTGTAAAAATTCTTCTTGCGATTTTTCTTGCACTTTACTCACCTCCTAATTTCCAGATTGTTCATTTCCAATTTTCCATAGATAGTTATTGCCCTAAAGTCTACATAGAGAGTGCCTTCCTCAAACTTAACTTTAAATTCTTCTAGCCTTATGATGTAATCTTCCAAGGCTCTTTTTATAGCTTCTTTGACAAATCTTTCTGCCTCTGAATTTACATAGCCTTGGGTATAGGCTTGACCTATTAAGGTTTCTAACTCATGACCATAAGACCATGGAAAGACAACCCAACGATATCTCTCACTCATAAAGAGCTTCCAAAGTTTAACCTTTAAAGCCTCGTTCTCATAGACAAAGTACATCTTCCCGTCCTTTGTTTTAAATCTTGCTGTGTCCATATCATAGGCATACTCTTTAGCTACTGGTACTTCTATAAAGTTTTCTTTTACAAGCTGTGGGTCCATAAAGGGATAAAATTCTGCCATAATTACCACCTCGCTATCTTATAGATTACATAGAGAGTTTGCTTGTCTTTAGATTGTAGGCAAGCCACCAAGTCCCCAGCTTTTAACTCGTCCCTAAAGATGATTTTTGCCTTTGGAAAGCTACCTTGTAGGTGGGAATCTCCCCTACTGTCGCTTCCAGTTAATTGAGCCATAGGGATTTCTATTTCCCTTGTATGACCCTTAACCCAGTATTCGTCAAGTTTGATGTTGTTTTTCTTGTAGTCGATGTCCCTAACCTTGACTACTAAGTCAGGTAGTGGACTTATGACCTCTCCAGTCTCACAGTAGGGCAAGACCTCTATTTCTGGACTTGGGTCAAATAAGTTTACAATTTCTTGCGCTCCATTTTGTTTTTCTTGCATTTTTAACCCCCTACATACCTATATGCCTTGGAAAAGGTCCTACCTTTTTGATTGCTTACACAGACTCCACTATATCCCAAGATCCTTTTACTAACTCCACCAGACTCAATTATCCTTGTGGCATCATACTGCATGGCTACGTGTCCCTTTTGCCACAATACGTCGCCAGGCTGTCTCTCGTTGAAAGGTATCTCTTTAAAACCTAGAGCCTTGGGGTTACTTCTTATTCCTGCTGATGTAATTCTACTTGGGAGATTCGCACCTGCCTTATTATATGCCCAAGTTACAAAACCAGAGCAGTCCACACCAGTCTTAGGGTCAGTTCCACCCCACTTATAGTGAGTGCCTTTGATTGACTCCCCTATTTGGATTGCCTTTTGTCCCGTAGAACCACTGGCATTTACACTGCTTCCAGTTCCGTCACTCTCAGAGTCTTGGGACGTGTCGATGTCCTCCATAACATTGTCATAGGATAATTCAAGGTCGACCACGTGATAGTTGTTTGCAAAGGTGTGCTTGTCGGATATGATGTAAAATTTACCATTAAGACCAGTAAAAGGCTCCTTGATGATGACTGCATTTCCTGTAATAAGGTCAAAGTCCCCTTTAACCCTTACACTTGCAGTCCTTTCAATATCCTTTAACATTCCTTTAGCTCTCGCCTCTGGGTCCTCGTCTTTTTCTTGGCGGTAGACTTCTACAATTCCACCCTCAACATCATTAGTAACCTCGCCTATTGGCTTTCCTTCCGTGTCAAACATCTTAACCTTAGATACGACATTTTCAGAGTTTTCACCATAAGTTGCATTATAGAGATTGCTTTTTCCATCTAGCACATACTTAGCAACAATCTTGCCTTGTTCTACTATGTCAACTGCTCCATTATTCATCCTTATCATATAAGGCTTGCCAGTCTTTTCATTCTCCATCTTATAGGCTGTAAAGACTATATTATAAATTGTTTCAAGGTCAAACTTCCTATCTATTGGGCTTCCACTTTCGGCTTTCCCTACGCTAAGTCCTATGGATCCAAAGGCTTCCTTTGCTATGGTATCGGGTGTCTTTTTTTCAAAATTAAAAGTCCCCTTACTCTTATTGGCAAGTATCAGCTTATCAAGACAAGTTACTGACATAATGTTATTGTCTATGGATTTTTCCTTGCTAAATACAAATCCGTCAAAGAGTACAATCCCATCGTTATTAATTAATTGGACCTTGCCATTCATCGGGACTGTGATTTTTGGTAGGTTTTTGTCCGTACCACTGACCACCACCCCAAAGTCTAATTGTCTTGCGGCTTGGCCCTTATCTCCGCCCCAAGTGACCTCGCTGTAAAATTGGGAAATATCTTTGCCATTAAGTATTAGTTTCATAGCTTGATACCTTTTCCTGCAATTAATTTTTTAAGACCACTTTGTTTTAAGAGTTGCTTGCCATTTTTACCATTTCCAGTGATTTTTTTTCCTAAGGTCCAAAGAGTATCATATTTTCCAATTGTCAAAAGTGCCGCAGTAGGTGCCACCAGTCCAGCAAACCTCTTAATATCATTTGCCTTTATTGTCCTTTTAATTTCTGGTGGCTCATACTCTGTGGCTTCTATTCTTACATACTCACTAAGGGCAAGACTGTAATAGACATCGCCGGTTCCGTCTTGTTCTCCACTGGTGTAACTGTCAATTAAGACTTCAAAGTTGTGAGGTGTTTCTGTGATTATAAGCCTTATAGGCTCGTCAGAGTTCGCCCAATTTCTTATCTTGTCATCATAATAAAAAGGATCTAGGACAACGTCGCTAGATTCTAAAAAATCATATTCTTTACTTGGGAAAAAACTCTCAATTGTAAGACTTCTAAGACCTTTTTTCCCTTTGAGGTTTACAGTTCCCACCTCGTTTAAGGTCTCGGTGTTATTGTTTTGTGGCTCCTCTATGCTGTAAAAGGGAGTGATTGGGAGCCTCAACCTCTCGCCTTGATGTGTTAACCATACTTCCATATTAAGTTAAGCCCCCAATCCTATTTTGTTTAGCAATTTTTAATTTATTTGCTATTCCATTAACTATCCTGTCTATGTCTGCATCTTCTCTTACTACAACTTGGTCAGCTATCTTAGGGATTGTTATGTTGACATTGTTATTCTTCGTATTGCCCATCTTGTAGGCTTCTGCCACTGACTTATCATGTGGCATAACTCGACTACCTCTTGGCAAGTCGACAATTTCTCCGCCTCTTTCGTGGATCTGTACAAGTCCGCCCTTCCAGAAGTTAATACCCTTGGCTAGTTGAGGTATTAGAGGGATATTGATTCCCTTACCACCTGCTAGAGGTACCCAGTCAGGCACTTGGATTTTATTAAGTCCACCTATACCACGGTTAATAAAATCTATAACTCCATTCATGACAGTTTTTACAAAACTTTTAACTCCACCAAAGATAGTTTTAAATGCACCAACTACTCCAGACCAAGCACTGTTCCAAGCACCTAGAAAAGTACCAGTTATAAAAGAGATTATGCTGTTAAATAGATTCTTTGCACCATCAATAAATCCTTTTATGACCTCTACAATGTGGTTAAAGGCATTGCCTGCGACCTCTTTAAAGTGGTTAAAGCTTTGCACTACCGCATTTATAACCTTGGTTACTACTGGTTTGACCTTTTTCCAGTTGACAATTAGTAAGGCAATCGCCGCAACAACTGCCATTATTGCCCATCCTACTGGTCCAAGTCCAATTACAAATTTACCAATTGACAAGGCTCCTTTACCTAACACTTTTCCAAACTTGCCAAAGCTTTTAAACATTATTCCAAAACCACTTTGACCAAACCATTTAGTTATACTGCCAGCATTTCTAACTGCCTTTGCAAAGTCAAATAACCTAAGATTGACCTTACCTGCTATAAAAAACACCTTACTAAATCCAAGAATTATGGGTCCAATAGCAGCCGCCATACCCAACCACTTAACAATATTTTGTTTTTGCTTGTCTGATAGACCAGCAAACCAATTAGTAAGTTGTTGGACTTTACCTATGGCTTTTTCTAGGAGTGGTCCCCATATACCAGCAGAGGCATTAAAGAGGTCTGCCCCTGCCATTTTTAAACCGTTAAATAACTTTTTAAAGTTATCAATTGGATCTTGGGTTTCATCAAAGGTTCGTCCCACAACTCCCTGGGCATTTTTTACCGCATCAGCGAAAGAGTCAAAATCTAAAGCACCTCTGTTTATTGCATCAAGCATAAAGGTTGCTCCTCGCCTTCCAAAATATTCTGAGGCGATGTTTACTTTATCCGTTTCAGATTTAGCCCCTTGAAGTTCTTTTTGTAATTTCTTTAACCCCTCATTCATACTAAGCCCATCTTTTGCAAAGGCAATCTGAGCCCTTGACATATAGGACATAGTCTTGCTGGTGTCAATACCTGTCTTTTCTAACCCACCAAGTAAGGCTGTTGCTTGTTCGACTCCTATTCCCATAGCCTTTAATTGAGGTGCCGACTTAGTCAATGATTCAAATAACTTATCTGTTCCTTGCCCAGTAGCCTGTGCAGTTGCTGTAACTGCATCTAGGACCTTGTTTAAGTCTTTAGCTTCAAGTCCATAGGAATCCATTGCCTGCTTAGCTTGGATTGATGCTTGTGTTATATCCTGCCCGTTGATTTTAGCAAACTTAATCATGTATTCAGAGGCATCTTCTAAGGCTTTGCCTGTAAGTCCAAATTGGGTATTTACTTCTCCCACTGCATCGCCAATTTCTTGGAGGTCTGCTGGCACTTTATTGGCTAAGTTTTTAAAAGTCCCCTCAAAGGCTTTCATATCTTTTCCAGTTGCACCAGTTTTTGTCGCTATGGTGTCAAGTGCTTCGTCTACTTCTTTCCAAGCTTTGGTACTTAATGCTCCAACTGCAACAATGGGAGCAGTGACACTCTTAGTCATTGCTTTTCCTAGACCATCAAGACTTTTACCAGTTGCCCACAGGCTTTTACCAGTCTGTTTATAGTGCTTTTCAAACTTGGTCAAGTGCCTATCCATAGTTTCAAGAGGCTTGGAAAACTTGTCTACAAGTCGCAAAGTTGCATCATATATTCTACTTTTCGCCATATAAGTCCTCCAATTCCTTTTGTTCTTTCTCTAACTCTTCAATTTCCCTAAGAAAAAATGCCCTGGTAATTACTTTCTCTCCATAGGGCATCTTAAGGTATTTATAGGGACTCCAACCCTTTTCTTTGTACAGCCAGTAAGCAGTCTGTACATGTGGATTGGAGTCTATGAGTTTTTTACTTTGCTTTCTTCGTCCTCATATCCAGATAGGTCCTCGATTGCACCTGAAAGGATATCCATTTCTCCAGATAACATCAGCTTTTCTACAAGTTCATTGGGTGTTTTTGCCCCAAATCTCTTTTGTAAGTCTTGATTTTTAAATACATCAGGGCATCCCTCAACGATTGTGCGTAGTTGTGCTTGGTATCTTATAAGATTAACTTTGGCACTATTGCCCTTACGCATTGTAATGTCCATCATGTTTTCAGAAATTTCCCCTGCAAGTGCAGGATCTAAAGCTTGGATAGGGAAAATAAATTCTTCCCCACCCAGTTTATTTAGTCTTATTTTCTTTTCGCTTTTTGGCATTTGCACCTTGCCAGCATCAAATTGCATTAATTTTTCTACTGCGTTCATTTCATCACTCCTCTATAAAGTCATATAGTTCGTAGTGTCTAAAGTTAAATGGGATTGTTTCTTCCAAAGCCTTAGCGTGCTCGAAGTCAAATAGTGTCAATTCTGAAAAAGTTACATTTTTAAGCATTATTCTTTCTGCACCTAAAGCAGTTGGATCATCTAATTTACCCATGATTTTTACAACTGGAGTTCTTCCTTGTGACAACTTAGTGTGCATTAGTTGGATTCCAATTGACGAGTATTTTCCCATTGTTAAGGATCCAGAGCCTTCAAGTTCTAGGAGTTTCTTTCCTTTCCAAAGGTCTCTAGGTCTCAAAATATCGCCATTTGTCATAGCTACCTTAGCTTCAAACTTTGTAAGTGTGGCTAGGTACGTGTCCTCGACCCACACCTCACCGAAAGTCCCGTTTATGACTTGTTCATCTTGTATATCTCTTATCATATTTCCACCCCTTAAATTACTACATCAAGTTCAATTTCTTCGATGGCATCAAGGATTTTACAGTAAGCCTTGATAAATACCTTATCCTTAGTATCGGCTTCCTTAATTTCCTTAAGATCCATTTCATCGACATTTCTTCCGTCAACTGTTTCGTAAGCCATTGACTTCAAGAAAGCTTTTTGTGCTTCGATGTTGATTTCTACGTGAGATGAGCCTTTAGCAAGTAGTCCATCATTTTCAAGGATTTCCATATAGCCCTTAATTGCTGACATTAAAAGTACCTTGTTGTCATAAGAGTTAGCATACTTACCAATATAAGCATCTTGTGCCGCCCATTGGATGTCATCAGCCATGGCATCCATGATATCTACAATCTTGATTTTCCTAAAGGATTCCCCCTCGATCTGACTTGTAGTTACAAGAGAGTTAACTCCTCTTGCTACCTTGATTTTTTCACCGTCATTTAAAAGTACAAACTCGCCCTTGCCAATCTTTTGTCCTATCTCCTCTTGTTTGTAGTGAGTACAAGCCTTAAGTTCTAGTAGTGGTGCATAAGTACAAGCAATTTGCATTGGTGTACCAGCTATAAGACCTGCAATTCTTGATGTGTACTCATTTGTCTTGTATTCTCTTTCTCTTGTGCTAACACTTGGCATTGTAAAGTTAATGATTTTCTTGTTGTCAGCATTGACATTAGCTGCGACAAATTTACATCTCTTGTCTTTGTTGTCGTTAAGTGTTTTTATCCAAGTTGCAATCTTTTCGCTATCAGTTTCATCTGCAAATGGCACTGCTAAGTAGTCCCATCTTAAAGTTTCAAGCATCTTAAAAGCTTCTGTAGTTACATCAAATTTTGGTTTGTCAGCAGTTTCAGATTGTTCTACAACGACAATTAGCTTTTTAGGTGTTTTTTGATAGCCTATAAGTGCTAATTCAACTTGTTCCCTGTTCTTTTCAGATAGGTCTTTAGGTATATCAGATGATGTGTAGATGTCATAAGTCCCCTTCATTTCCTTTTCTTGTAGGACTAGGGCAACTATACCTCTTACACTTCTACCAATTCTGGCAATCCCTTGCTCTGTAAAGCGTATGTGTAGATATGGTAAGCCTAATTTAGCCATTTATATCTCCCCTTTCGTATTTCATATATAGTTCTTGCATCAATTCATAATTAATGTCTTTTTTCAATTTATCCACATAAAATCCAAGTTCGAATGTAAAAAATAGGGCATTGTCCTCTATATACCAGCTGTTATTGGTAATTAGGAGGTATAAATCATCAATCTTCAAGCTATAATTAAAGATCTCAGACAGTTTGTCTCCTATTTCCATCAGTGAGTTTTTGTCTGCCTTTTGATACTGGACTACTACTCCATAGTTGACATAATCATTGGTATTTGAGTAGGATTCCCTTTCAAAAGTCTCAAAGTAGACAAAAAAATAAGGCTCTTTAAAATCGTGTTGAGCCTCACTATTTAAAACTTTTACCTTAAAATTCTCATGGATTTTATTAACGATACCTCTTTTGAGGTCTTTTCCTTTTATCATTTATTTCCCCTCAAATAGATCATCAAATATTTCGTCTATTATTTTTTCTGGTAGTGCACTTAACTCAGGTTCTAGTTTGTCTATTTCCTTTTTAAAGAAAAAGTTACCATGAACATAAGATTGACCATTCTTTGTTGCTTTTCTACCTTTACCAACTACGGCATGGCCCCTTTCCACTAAGTGATAATGTGGAGCTGTAGAAAATACCTCAGTATGATAAACCCCTCTGTCTTTTCTGACTTTATTAGCTTTCCATCTGCCCCTTAAGTGCTGACTAGAAGTCTTTACCTTGCCATCATACCTACTATTAGGGACATAAGGAGTAGCTTTTTTTATTTTCTTTTTGAGATCTTTAGCTGCTTTTTCATACTTATCAATAATTAAACCTGGAGCCTTTTTCTCTGCCAGCTTTAACTTTTCAGAAAAATCATTAAGTCCCTTAATTTCTGTCAACTCTGCCATAGGACCACCACTTCCATGTACCTATTTTGGACTGTAGGTTCTATAAAAGGTGCAATGTAGATGATTTCTGCCCTAATTCCGTTAAATTCTACATAGTCATTAACTTCGATGTCCTTTCTTTTTCGCATCTTAAATCTGTAAGTCATATCACTTTCAGACTTTCTATTCTGCAAAAATTCTCTTCCCGTTGTAGGTATGAGTTCTACCCAATCTTTGCATATAAGCTTGGGTTTTTGTTCATACTCTCCTACATCATTGAGGATATCATCAGTCTCTGACCTGTCGTAAAACTCAACCTTTACTCGGTTCCTTCCTGGGTTATACATTTACATCACCATACTCTAATTGAGTTATCATACTTCTTACAATGTAGTTCATTTCAAGGGCTTGCCCCATCATATATCTTTCATCGTAGAGGTTTTGTATGATTACAAACTTGACTATTTCAGCTCTCGCCTTAAAGTGGTCATTTTCCTTTTTCTTGAGATAGTCAGTTACACCAGCTACGAGATAATCTTCGGCTACCTGCATTAAGTTTGTCAGATAGCCGTCATCATCATCGTAAGTTACTCGCAGATAATTTTTTACTTCTTCAAGGGTCATAATTTACCCCCTTACTTCTTAGGCAGTAGTTGTAGCTGGTGTTATTTCTACAAGCTTAACTGCTTCTTCATCAAATTTATATACTCCAAATCTTTCGATACATCTTAAAAGAGTAGCGTTTTGAGTAAATCCTGCTTGGTCAGATACTGCAATTTCATAACCTTTTCTGTTAAAGAAGTTAAGTGCTTGTGAGAAGTCTCCAACATAGAAAGGTAATGCTCCCTTAGTGCCTGCAAGTAGTGCATCAGGTACTACAATAACTTCTCTGCCAACTAGTGATTTTCTTGTTGAATCACCAGGAATTGGTTGTAATACATAGTTGCCTTGTGTGTCTTTAAGTCTGTCAAGATAGTCAAAACCTGATTGGTTAGTGATAATTTTTGCATTAATAGCAATTGCTGGATCTAAATCAACATTTAAAACAGTTTTTAAATCGTCAATTCCTTTGCCTGTTTTCTTTTTAGCGGATGTCATTTCTTTTAATGCTGCTAAGATTAGATCGTTTTCTGTATTTACTGCCATTGTTGCAAATTGTTTGCCAATGTAGTCAATAATATTAATTCTCACATCTTCTAGGAATGTGTTAGATAGCGGGATAATTACACCATAATCTTTAACTTCCCAAGATTGAGACTTAAATTTAACTTCCGTTTTTTCAATTTCTGTAAGTTCTTCGAATGGAATTAATTTTCCTTTTTGTTCTGTCGCAAGTGGGAATTTTCCTCTAAAAGAGTTTACTTCGATGATATTTACAAAGTTCTTAAGTGCTACTTGGTTTCTCTTATACTCTTCGATTTGGAGAGTTTGTTCTTCAGGAACTAAAACTCCGCCTCTTTCTTCGTCGTGTTCAATTTGTCCTGGCGCTCCTGGTGTATTTTGTACTCTTGCAATTTCTGCATTAGTTAGTTCTTTACCAGTAAGCATTTTGTTAAAGATTACATTGTCGTCAACTTCTCCAGTTGATGTGATTTCAGTTCCATTTTCCACGATGTTTTTAAATTCTTCTTTTTCTTCTTCAAGTGCGATTTCAAGTTCTTTTCTTGCTTGATTTAAAAGTTCGATTTTTGCGTGTGCTTCGTCGACTTTTCCTTGCTCTTGTAGAGCTTTCATATCGTTTTTGATATTTACGATTTTGTTCTTAATTTCTACGCTTTTTAACATTTTTACCTCTTTTCTTTAGTTCATCGCCATAGCGATTTCAATTTCTTTAAGTTTCCTTTCTTCTTCATCGTCTGTGTTTTTAATCAGTTCCTTTGGAGTGTGCTTGTAGTTTAAGACTGATTTTCCAAAGTCATTTTTTATACTTGATGCATTTGTCACTTGGATATTAAAAAACTCACTAGCAGATTTGCCTGTGAGCCAAGTTTCTTTGTTTATTAAATTATTTATTTCCTCTGATGTCTTACCTTCTATTGCTTTTGTCATGTAGGTTTCTACTAAGCCTTTTTGGAGTTCGTCTAAGGTGTCTGCCCATTTTAAAAGGTCATCAGAATTACCCATAATTCCAACCATAGGTTTATGAATCATAAGATAAGCATTTGACGGAATTTCAATTTCATCACAACCAAAGGCTATAATCGATGCGGCAGATGCTGCAAGTCCATCTATGATGGCTTTTGTGTGTCCCTCGTGTCTTTGTAGCATATTACTTATTGCCATACCTGCAAAGAGATCACCGCCACCAGATGATATAACTACATCGATGTTTTTCTTGGCATCTTTTAAAAGATCTCTTATATCCTGTGGGTAGGTTTCCACCTCGTCACCCCAAGACCAACCTTTCCAAGCATCGTCGACTATATCACCACTTACAAAAATTGTAGTTTTGTCTGCATCATTTCTAACTTTAATCACTTTTCTCACCACCTTTCTCGTAAGCTTTTCCTATATCATCAATTGGCACATAAGTACCATTAACCATAAGGACATCTCCACCATCAATTTTAGGCATACCAGAGTAAGCTCTTGCTTCATTTGGAGTGTAAATTCCACCTGATACATACTTTTGCAGAGCCTCTGCTTGAGATTTTAAATCTCCTCTTAGGATAGTCGCTACATTAAATTCAGTATGGACTCCCTTATTTATTTCATCTTCAAATAATAACTTGTAGTCAAATTCTTCTTCATACTTTTTAAGTATCACTAGGAGTGTGTCAATTAAAAAAGTCAAGTTTTGCATCTCTGATGAGTTGTAACTTGACTTGTCATAGTTATTTAATTGGTTTGGTTTTATCCCAAAAGCGGCGGCTATTTGTAAGCCTGTAAACTTCCTAAGTTCAAAAAATTGTGCATCTGTAAGTTTTATGTCTAGTGGAGTGAGTTTCATTCCGAGTGGTATTGGCACTATATTGCCATTATCCTTGTCTCTTACAAATTCTGTTATAGTCCTTACAAGTTCCTTTTTCTTTTCCTTGTTAAGTTCCCCAGTGTATTCCAGGATTGCATTGGCAGTAAGTCCTCGACTGTATAAGTCATTGAGATACTTTTGTGCTTCTATGGATCCCCTTATTGTCCCTGCAAGTTCTTCCGCTATTGATGTTCCCACTATTCCATCTCGTGACAGTCCACCCTTTAAGTGGATGATTTCCTTGTCTTGATAGTAGTAGTCTCTACCCTTGTCTGTGTACTTGTAATAGTATTTGGTCTTGTGGCTAAGTATGTGGTCATCATCAACTACTACTTTAACCTTTCTAGGGTCTAGTGGATGGAGTCCAACTCTCTTATTGCCATTGGTTTCTATCAAAGCATAAGCATTTCCGTAGTGGTTTCGGTTAAATTCCATCAAGGTCTTAAAGTCAGTTGGAGTCATAAAGGGATTTGGTCTTACTTTTAAGAGATAGTTTATATCGCTATCAGTAATTTTTATTCCCTCTCCATCCTTAAGGTGGATTGATAACTTACCTATGGACTCACTAAGGATCTTTAGACAAATATAATAAGTTATTTCTGATGTATTCGCCTTTGTGATTAGGCTCTCGATGTTTTCTCCTGTGCTGATGTTTATGGTTTCCCAGCCATCTTGCTCATTTTTCCAGCTAAAGGTGTTTTTAACTGCTTTTCCAAAATTTTTAATTATTCCCATCTTCTTCACCGCCTTTCTCTTTCATAATTTCAAGCCATTCTTCTATGTCTGTTTCTGCGTTATATCTCTCAGTATTATCTATCGCCATTGCTAACTTCCAAGCATCTATGACAGCATCCACCACGTCAATCCTTGCTGTGTTAGTCTCTTTCATGACTTTAATTTCCCCGAAGGAGTTTTGTGTTGTCTTAGCATTTGCGAAAGACCACTTAAGTAGGCCGTTATGCTTGTCATATTTAACTTGCAGGGCTTGGATTGATAGTTGCAAGTCTACTGTTGCATCATTTAAGGACTTAGCAGATTGGACTATCTCCACTAAGTCGCAGTTTAAAAAGTCTAAGTCAGCCAAGAAGGCATTGGCATTATGCCCATCATAACCACAAGCTGTTATTACTAAGTTATAGTCCTCAATTAGCTTTTTAAGATGACTTATGATGTACTTATAGTCTGTTTTCAGACCAAAAACACCCTCTGTTAAGGTCAAATAACCCTGTCTTGCCCACATTCTGTAAGGTGCTTCGTCTGTTTTCTCGTGTTCCTCTAGCCTTAAAATCGGCATAAAAGAGTGGGAATAGACATAGTAATAGTCACCAAACTTAAAAACTAAGGCTATTGAGGTTAAGTCTCCACCAGAGGACAAGTCAATTCCAAGTATGCACTCTTGACCCTTAAAATCTTCTAAGGTTAAATCAGATTCACATTCTTTAAACTTGTCTAAGTCTACATAACCTGCTCCAGAATATTTGACCCAGACATTTAAGGACTTGGTCATAAAGTTTATTAGCTCTTGACCGCCTTTTTCCTTGGCATCTATTGCCTTTTCAGACATGTCCTTAACCTTCTCCATGTTATAGGAGTTGTCATCATTCCATAAAAGGAGTGGGTTTGCCTTTGCCCAGTTTTTATAGTCCCAGATGTCATCTTCTTCATCCATTTCTGCAATGTAGATAAATAAGGATTCCTTTTCTACTACCCCAGATAGGACTTTTTTTGCAAGCTCATATTGTTCGTAGCAGGGACTATTGATATTAAAACCTGCTGTTGTGATTGCTAAGGTTAGTGGACTTCCTACGCTTATTTGACCATCAAGCATAAGCTTATACATTTGGTTATTGGGATGAGCGTGGTACTCATCAATTATGGCTAGGATTGACCTAAAGCCATCTGCAGACTTGGTATCTCTACCAACTGACTTTATCTCAGTCCCAGTTATTTTTGATGTAATTGTCCTTTCGTGTCGCCTTATCCTGTAAAGTTCAGCAAGTTCTTCGTCTGCGATGATAAACTTTTCAACTTCATCCCAAACAATGTTAGCTTGGTCTTGCTTAGTGGCTGCACAGTAGATTTTACCCTTTTGGTAACCTGAGAAAGTAGCACGATTGTTGATTTCAGTTCCTGACAAAAAGGACTTACCGTTTTGTCTACCCATTTGTACATAGGCTTCTCTAAATCTCAATTTCTTGCTTCGCTTTTTTCTCCAGCCATGTAGGGATCCAATTATAAAATTTTGAAAGCCCCTTGTTTTTAACTTGGCAGGTTCCATACCCTCTAGGATAGTGAGTTCATTAGCTATGTTTATGGCTCTTTCAGATAATTCGACATCCCAAATATAGTCAAAGTCTTTTCTTTCTAAGTCCCTTAAATGCCTTTTACAGCAGTCAATCTCAGCTTGTCCCTTTAAGACTTTGCCGCTGACTACTAGCTTGGCATATTCTGTAACTCTATCCATCGATATATCTTAGGTATTTGTTAGTCTTGCTTTCTTCTTTACTAGGGACAATTAATTTAAGTCTATCAGTTGTCGCAAGTCCTAACTTACTGGAGCAAGTCATTATTTGCTTGATGATTTTATCTTGGGCATTTATGAGTGGAGATATTTTGTTATCTTCGGTGACATACCTGTATGACTCCTCAGCTTTTTGAATTTCTGCCGTAATTTCCAGATACTGTGAATAAGCGTTGCAGTATATGGCAAGTATAGACAAGTCAAGGTTATCAAGCGTTTCAATTTTACTTGCTTCTTCTACCACTCGTGTAAATTCCAATTTTGCAGTTTCTGAAAGATAGGCAGGTGCTTTTAAGTTTTTATTATCAAGCTTAATTTTATTTTCTTGTTCCTGTCTTTCTTTTATTTTTTCTTTTCCGATTTTTCCAGTCGATGTTGCAGTCGTCTTTCTTGGTCTCGCCATAATCTCACCACCTTTCACACTTAGTCACAATTTATTAAGATTAATCACGATTTTCTTAATATTAATCACAATTTTCTTGTAATAAAAAAGTACCTTGTGTTAAAAGGTACTTCCTAAAATTTTCAGTTTCTGGCATTTTCTCGGGAGAAAAATCCGGCGCTGGTCTTTGAGACCTCGCCTAAAACTTTCTGACCTACCCCCATGCCATTTTTATTTATTTCGAATAATAATTGTTGAGTTTTCTTTTTTGTGTCCTCATCTCTGTTATATAGTGCGTGTATCTCTTGATGACTCTTATCTGTCAGCCAAAAAAGATTAATAACATCATAAGCTCTGGACAAATCATCAGCCACCTCAATGATGTGGTGTGCCAACCTGCCCTCAACAATCTTACCCGTCTTGTAATAGATCCATAAGTCAATGCCATTAGCCTTGGACTTACACACATCCTTGACAACGCTCCAACGCTTATCAGTGTACACGCTGTGGTTATCACGACTGTACTTGTCATAAGACTTATGATACTTACTCATGCAATCCTTACACATCTTGTCAGTAATAGGAATTGCCTTCCCACACTTACAAAGTTTCTTTAACATTTATACATACCAGCTTCCCACCCCTAGCTTAACCAATGTATGTAGTTCCCCAGCACCTAGCCTCGTAAGGTCAATGTGCTAACCTTAGAAAGATAAGAATGAAATATAGTAATGGTAATCTTTCACTCGTACAATTATAAATAAAAGGAGGTGATTACTTATCTCTATCTCCACTTTAAACTATATCACAACTTGACGGCAAAAAAAGTCACATCTTTTCATACTTGCTTTCTAACTTTTCCAACAGAGCATTTGGATCTACATCAGTCAAAGATCTAAAATACTCTGACAAAATAAATCTTTTAATCTCCGCTCTCATTGTTGGATAGTTTTTATAATCTACGACAGCCTGCTTTATAATAGCAGCTGCCAATAAGTCTGGATAATTAATCATTAAACACCTCTGGATTCTTAGCCTTAAACTCCAAGAGAGCATTACCATGTGCATTTTTGATATAGCCATAATTGTAATTATATCTAGCAGCAATCTCTCTCAACCTCATATCTCTTAAATAACAGCTGACTAGAATAAGCCTATAAAGAGGATTTTCCATTCTATCAATCTGAGAAATTATCCTTTGCTTTAAATCAATTAGCTCATCAACCTTGTCAGTAACTTCTTTTTGTAAGTCCACATACCTATCCATCCAGTCAGAAAAATCAAGACCTCCAGAACTTTGAACCTTATCCTTAACCTCTAAGCTTCCAATACTCATAGCACGAGCCCTCAAATCTTCTAATAATTTAATTTTGCTGTCTATCTCGTTATCAATATGTCTAACCTGCGATAAGTAGTCTTTTGGTCTCATCTTCCAACTCCTAGTCCCACATAGGTATCTCTAATATCTTATAAGCATCTTCTACACATCTAGCCACACCACATAAGATAGGATGACCTTCAGCCCATTTTAAAAATTCCTTTTGCTCTGGACTTAATCGTCCCTTAGAGTTCTTAACCTCAATAAAAAACATTTTGCCATCAGAATATCTAAAACCCATCAAGTCTGGAGTCCCCTTTGGGAATGTCCTTATCCATCTAGTAACTGGACCTTCCTTAACTTTAAAAACTCCAGTAGTAACATTCCATACCTTAGCATAAGGAGCCAGGGCTGCTCTTATCAAGTCCTGGACTTCCTTTTCTGACTGCTCTTCTCCAAATAAATTCTTGCTCATATCTTTATCCCTAACCTTTCAAAGGCTTCCTTTTGTTTTCTCATAGCCATCTCCTCTAGCTCATCACTTGTATAATCGTCTGTTATTTGTTCAAAATTCTTAAAGGTGTTCTTGTTCGCTTCTTCATAAGTCCTATATTCATCATCAAATACTTTCTTTAAAAACTTCTTGCCCAACTTATTAAAATCAATATTTTGTTTTAAATAGTCGCTCTCTTTAATTTTTTCTACCAACCTATCAAGATCATCAAGACTATTAAACTTTAGAAATTTTTTGATTTGTGATGATGATACTTTTTTATTTACCAAATCATTAATTTTTTTAAGTCGTTTTTTTATATCATCATCATTATTATCATTATTATCATTATTATCATTATTGTTTATGTGCTTCAGTTGTTCTTCACTTGTTCCCCACTTGTTCCTCACTTGTTCTTTTTGTAAATTGTCATCTTGGTAAAAGCTGTAATTTACAATGATTATAGTGGTGTATTTACCTTGTTCCTTTTTTAAGATTATCATGTCATCTTCTTCCAATGTTTGGAGAAAGTTTGTAACTTTTTTTCTTGACCATTTCCATCTTTTTGACAACTTATTTAAGCTGGTTATTCTTTGCCCACGCTTAACAATTTTTAGTTCACCATCAATTAAAACTTTATTGTCCTCGTGGTTTACCATTAAAAGCAGGTCAATCCAAGCCGATCTCTTGTCAAATTGCTCTTTGTTATTCCAAATCCAGTTGTCATAAATACTCCTATGGATACTAACCCAGCCTTGGCTTGCCATACTTATCACCACCTAGCAAATTTCTACAGCTACACCCGTCAGTTCTTGGAGCCTATATTTTATGACCTCAGCATCAGAATTGGCATCTGATAAATGCAAAACATATATCTTTTTAAGCCTTGATAAATCACTTCTTTCCAGCAAATTAATAGCAGTTTCCAAAGACATATGATTCTTTTTGATTCTCTCTCTTAGTTTGTCATTTAAACCTGGATTTTCATTAATGGTTTCACGATCATAATTAATTTCAATCATAAAATAGTCTGGACTGAAGTTATATATTGAGTATTGAGTGTCCGTGATAAAGACTAATTCTTCCTTTGCTAAACTGTCACAAATAATAAATCCTACTGGTTCTCTTGCATCGTGAACTGTTTCAAAAGCTTTAACCTTAAAACTCCCAATTTCAAAGAAGCCCATATCGCGATTAATATATTTAGAGTAAAATTCAATTATTTTAACTCTATGACTATCTAAATTCAAAGCTTCTTTTGTTCCTTTCGTCATGTATAGATCCACTCCAGCCTTGATTAAATTTTTACAAGCCTTTGAGTGGTCAACGTGTTCATGACTTACCAAAACTCCGTCAATATCCGTAGTCTTAAAATTAAGTGCTTCCTGAATTTTTTTATAAGGGATACCACACTCAATTAAGAGTGTAGTATCCTCATTACTTACCTTGTAGCAGTTTCCAGCACTACCACTGGCTATAACTTCAATCTTCATCTTTAAATACCTGGCATTCTATTTGGAAAGTTATCCTTTTTATGATTTTTTCTACATTTGCTTCTAACACATTTTCATATAGCGTAATCAAGTAGTCCTTGTTTCCCGCAATTATGTCATATTTACCACCATAGGGGTTTTTTACGGCCAGAATCCTATCAGGATAGAATAAAATTCCTCTTGATCCACTTACTATCATTCTCTATTCCTCCTTAAAATGGTGCCTTTGCATCTTCTTCAATTATTTCTCCAGTTTCTGGATTTACTTCAATAGTTTCTTCTTCCTCCTCTGGAGCTGCCATTTCAAGCATAGCGTTGTTTTCTGTTGCTCTTAAAACTTCTCTGTCTTCCTCTTCTTTAATTGCATCTTGAAATTCAGTTGTCAAAACTCCATACTTGCTCAAAAGTTTTTTAATTACTGTTTTTTGTGCCATTTCATCAAATTGTTTTTTCCATGGACTATAATCGCTTCCGTAAGCTTGAGAATATCTCTTTGCATGCTCTGTAACTTCGTCCTTTGTCATATAAACAGCTTTTTCATATCCATTTAAAAGTTGGAAGTAAGCAAAGTAACCCATAACTTTATCAGACTTAGGTTCTCCGATTATTTCAAAAGTTCCTCTCAGAAAGTCTCTTTTAACTTCCATACCCTCGTACAAAATTCCAGCATTTAAAGCCTTATATTGTCCGCTTCTTTGTGCCATTTGGATATATCCCTTATAGCCTATTTGGAATTGAGGCCTTGCTATTCCTTTGCTTTTATAAGGCACTATATAAGCGTATCCAAGATTTTTATTAATAGGCAAGTTAAGGGTAGCTGCCTTTAGTGCCTCCATAACGACCTCTTTAGGGTTACAATCTTGCAAAGAGGTATCGCCATTGTATAGGTCAATAATTGATGCTAAAAACCTGTCTTTATTTTCCTTTAAAGCATCAGCAAATAAGTTTTGCATACCTTGGTTTTTAAGTAAATTCTTCATTTGGTTTACTGGACTTAATGCCCTATTTTCTTGTTTTTGTATATTTGTCATTTTAAATCTCCTTTTAAATCTTCTTGTTTTATGAAAACTCCGTTAATAGTTTCCCCTTTTCTATCCTTGATTTTTTCGTAAGCTCTAGCTAGGCAGTCGACTGGATCCATTTCTAATTGCTCGCATAAAATAATCAGAGTTACAAAAATATCGCCCATTTCTAAAATCATCTTATCTGCTAATTCACAAAGATAAGAATTATCATCAATTTCTTCATAACCGTTGTTAAAGCTAAATTCATCTTTATATAAAGTCCATTCATCTCTAAATTCAAAGACTTCTTCCATAAATTTTAAAAACTGTTTTTCTGCAATATCTGCGTGGAGTAAATCTTTATCCTTTGCCCATTCAAGGACCTTTTCTCCTAATTCCTCAAATATAGTATTTTCACTAAATTTAATATGATCTAGGCTATCTATAATCAAATCAACATTTTTAGGATAATTCTCTACATCTTTTATACGCAGATTGTAAACTTCAGCATGTCTGCTATCACTTTTATAAGTTCTAGCTTTAACCTCTGCTTCTGGATCACAATAAATTAATTTCATTATTAAATCTTTAACTTTCATTTTTTATTCCTCCTTAAAATGGTATGTCGTCGTTATCCACTGGGAAAAATCCCTCATCACTATAGTCATCTTGCTCGTTATTACTATTTTGGTAATTTCCACCACCAGAATTATTATTTTTAGATCCAACAAAAGTGATGCTATTAACTAAGACATCAGTTGTATAAATTCTTCTTCCGTCTTTTTCATAAGAGCCCGTTTGGATTCTTCCCTCTACTGCAATTTGACTTCCCTTGCTATGATAATTTGCAATTACTTCAGCAGTCTTGCCAAAAGCTGTGCAGGAAATAAAGTCTGCTGTTGGCTGATTATTTCTTTCAGCCTCTTCTCTTTTGTCTTTACTTAATTTTCTGTCTACTGCAACTGTAAACCTCAGTATAGCCATTCCTGACTGACTATATCTAACTTCGGGATCCCTTACTAATCTTCCAATTAAATTTACTGAGTTCATTCTTTTCTGCTCCATTCTTCTAATTCTTCTAAAACTTCCTTAGGTAAGTTCAAAACAACTTGCTTATACTTATCGCCTGCTAATGTTTCAACTTCCTTTGACCTATCTGCAATTACACAAATACTCGCAAAAAATGCTCTCTGCTTTATTTGCTTAGATTTTTCAAACTCTTGTCCATCAAAAAATCCTTTAAGGTATTCTTCAGATAATTCCTCGTCTATTTCGTGAATGTCTTTTCCACTCATTCCTCGTCCTCCTCATCTATTTCTGGAATTTCCATCCAGTAACAAATTTCTCCAACTTCTATCTCTCTATCAAGAAATCCCGTACCAACATCAAATTCAACCCAAGTATCCATCCATACATCTGTATTATCGCCATAAGAAACTAAAACTACCTCACCTATTTCTGGAGTAGCTCCATCCCAAATGAATGAGCAATCGGGATAACATTCTTTTTCTTCGTCTTCAATAGGTCTAGTTGTTAATTTATTCCATTTCATTCGTCTTCCTCCTCATCTAACATATCTATTTGATTGCTTTTTACTTTTTCCAAAACAACGACACCATCATCAAGTTTAAATTCCATGCCCTGGTATGCGTCTCCACCGTCTAAGCTTGATTTCTTTTGTAAATTAGTTCCTATCTTGTAGTTAAAAGCTGGCATCTTATAAACTGTTTCTTCTTTATGTTCGTATACAGTTCCAATCTTTAATTTAAGAGTTATTTCGCCTTGTTCAAATTCTCCAGCAGCTATCTTCTTGGCTACATGGATAATTGATGCGTTTAAACTCATCTGCATATCTTCAAATTTTTCATCTTGTAAACTAAATACTCTCATTCTTCCACCTCAATCCTAAGCTCCTTATCCTTACTAACTACTAACCTTACTAATTGTGTATCTGTCTTAATTAACTCATTTACACTTTCTGCATTATCTATAAATATTGGCACTTTTAAATCAAGTTTGTCTGATAGACTGTTAATTACATCAAGACCTGCGTTTATTTTTGCCGCATTATTTAAGTCACTGTAAGGGACACCTTTAAAAGTAGCTTCGCAAGTTTCTATTATTCCGCCGTTGATTTGATTTTCAAAAAGTTTAAACTTAACAAGGTCAAAACTGTCATTTATCTTGTCACTTACAAGGTCCACATAAGCCTTTGTGTATTCCTCGCATAAATAGATAATTCTTTGTTGTTCTTCATAAGCTTTTGCAAGTTCTTTTTCTTGTTTTTCAAGTTCCTTAATTCTTTCGTCAATCTTTTCGTTTTGTCCTTGTAGAGATAATTTTTTATTTATTTCTTCTAAATCTGCGTTTAAGGAGTCTTTCTTTTCTAGTAAGTCCTTTTTATCGTCTAAAGAAAAATCACTTAATTTTGCCTTAGCTTCGTCAAGCTCCTTGTCAATTTCTTGTAGTCTAATAGGTTCAATTGGCAGGTCTTGGTATTCATATTTTTTATTTGATAACTCGCTTATCACTTCATTTGCATGTTGTAAGTCTAACTTCAATTGTCCTGCATACTTTTCTATTTCTGCTAACTTTTCAGACTTTTTCTTATTAAAATTAGCCATTGTCTTTTCTATTTGGTCTGGAAGTAAATCTTGGCCACAAGTTGGACACTTAAAGTCACCTTGATATTGTTCTTTGTGGACTTCTTGCCATTCATCCCTAAAGGTTTCTATTTCATTTTCAATCCTAGGTATATCCTCCCTTGTTCTTAAGCCTCTCTCATTGTCTTTTTCTTTCTGTATTTTTAACTCATTATTTTTGTTTTTAATTTTTAAAAGTTCTTCCTGGTATTTTTCTGTTAGATCAGACTTTTCTTTTTGTAGTGCAGCAATTTTTTCTGTTATCTCAGTCATGCCCTCAGCCATCTTCGATGCATCTGCAAGCTTTTCGTCAATCTCTTTTATTGCCGGAAGTGTGCTTCTCTTCCTGAATTCCAGAGCATCAAAATCTATATCATGGACCTTTGATTTGTCTAACTCATCAATCCTTGCTGGTATGGACTCAATGTCTTTATTAATTTTTCTTGCTGCATCTTTTGCAATTTTCTTTAACTCGTCAACTGTATAAGTTTCAAGGTCTAATTCTTCTAAGTCCTTATTCTTTGCGATAATATCTTCTGGCTTTACATCTTCTATAAGACTTAAAAGTATTTCTCTTCTTTCCGTCTTTACCAAAAATTGGTTAAAATATAGTGGGTTTGAAAGCAAGTTGAAATTATCTTCAGACAATACACTTTCAATTCTTTCGTTGTACTCTTTTTTCTTAACTGGGACAGCATTTATATAGTAGTCAGTAGTATGGCCATTAAATTCTGCCTGTGTGGATCCACGCTTTTTAGTCCAGACTTCTTTATAAATTTTTTTAAGATTAAGATCTGTGTCGTCAAAAGAAAAATCTCCCTCAACTACTGATTCTAAGTTGTGAACTTCTTCTCCGTCTTTGTCATAAGGCTTTATTGCAAAGTCCTTGCGATTTAAACTGTCCTTGTCCCAAAGTAACCAGGAATAGGCATCAAAGATTGTTGTCTTGCCTACTGCATTGTCCCCATAAATATTAGTTGTGTTCTTAAAGTCTATGGTTAAGTTTTTAATTCCCTTGAAGTTTTCAAGTTTTAAAGTTTTTATTTTTATTTGCATGATAAACCTCCGTCAAATAGGGACTTAAAGGCTGTAAAGTCCTTTAACATAATTTCTGATATATATTTAACTAAGAAATTTTTAATAACTTGTGCTTCTTCATAATTTGAACAAAGTTTTTTATTTCCAATACTTATACTCATTAAGAAACTGTTCTTTACGCATGTATTTAAGATTGAGCCTAAGTCACTCTTAATCTCTTCTTCCTTCTCGTGCATTAAGGCTTCTTCATAAGTTGTAAATAACTTTCCGTCTTCAGTTTCGTAACATTCAATTTTTTTCATTTTTTTATCTCCTTGTGATATACTAAGAGCAAATATTTATATATTTTAGTCCTTGAGTTTTAGCCGACCTGGGACTTTTTTTCTTGCTCTTTTTCATTCTTACTTCCTTTTTAAATACTTATCTTTTACATATCTTGTAAACTTGCCGTAGTCACAGAAAACATCATCAATTCCACAATGTCTACGATAAGCTTCCCTTTCATCTTCCAGGAACTTCCTATAGTCTAAGATTTCAAATTCTTCTCCATCGGCAATATTGTTTTTCTCAAAATATGCCCTTAAAATTCCTGTTGAAGCTCTTCTATTTGCTTTCACTTTTTCGCCACCTGACTAAACTTATATTTAAGCGTTTTTCCATCTTTGTAAGTTATCTTGCAATCCTCTTGCCTATCTCTATGCATAGCCCTATGTCTTGCAATACCTAGAGAATTAAATTCTTTATCGCAAGTATGACAATAACAATCTTTCATTTTCACCTCACCTCACCAAAAACTTGAAAAAACTGTCTATTAAAGTTGTCCCTGCGTATAAAATATAGAAAATGAATTTTATGCAAAATAAAGCGGCTAAATAGCCCACCATAAGGACAATTAAAATTCCTAAAAGTCTTCTTGCTGTCAAGAAAATATTAAATTTATTAATTTTAATCATCGTTATCCTCTCTTTCCTTTTGCCACTTTTTAAACTTACTTACCATAAGACTTATAAACTCGTCCCAGTCAGCCTGGTTATCGCTATATTCGATGGCAACATCAAAATTCTTGTCCATAAGATCCCCCTAAAAATTTATTAGTAAAGTAAATTTGTCCTTTGCCAGTCATCTTAGTTGTTGTAGTTGTCCTGGTACTCCCATCGGGGTTATTAATTACTCTTACCTTAGTCTCAAATAGTCCTTGTTCCATTGACCTTTGTGTCGGCTGATTTCTTCTTTCGCCACCCTTGCAAAGATAGCCTTGCTCTCTTAGATAAGCAAATAATCTATTTTGCCCCATATTTGGTAGTCCGTTTTGTTTTAATCTCTTGGCAAACTCACCAATAAGGATTGAGTTTTCTGCTACTTCGCAGGAATCGGAGAATAAAACCTTAGGTTTATTTCTTTCATTCTCTGCTTCAGCTAAAATTCTTCTTTGCTTCTCCTCTTTAAGGGTTGTTGCAAGTTGTATCAAGTAGTCTGGATCTGTAAGGGTTCTTTCAATGACACTTTCTGTCATGTATGCTCCATGTTTTCTGATTGATGGTAATATTACAGATGTAACCCATCTTTTAAATTCTTTGGCTTTTGGAAGCTTAGAAGAAAATATTAGAGAATAAAGTCCCGACTCATTAATTAAAATTGTTTCTTTTAATTGGTTTCCGTCATGAATCATCTCTTTTCTTCTGTCCAACTCGTCTACATGTCGATTTATATCTCGACTACCGTTTTGGTACTTGAGGGCATCTGCAATATCTTTTCCTATAAACCAAGGTTCGTCATTTATAATTGATGTTCGGACTTTTCCAAACTCTTTATTTTCAAAAATTCTTAAATCATTCATTTCTGCTCCTTTGCTTTTTTCAGAAGTTTTGCCCATTCATTAAGAACCTCATTAATACTGAGTGATCTAACTTCCTCAATAGCCTCAATACAGATCTTCTTCATTTCTTCCATTAAGGTTTTAATTTCGATGTCTAGCTTTTTCTCATACCAGTACATGAATATGCTACAAACGCATATTGACGTTACTATGCTTATTAACACTTCCATTTTTTCTCCTTTCTTACTCGTAAATCTCCCACCAGTTAATCTCTAAGACCTTTCCTATCTTCTTAGCTATACTTACTGGTAATTCCCTTCTTCCGTTTTCATAGTGTCCATATCTAGCCTCTTTAATTCCTATAAGCTTTGACAACTCTCTCCTACTTAAACCTTTATTTTCTCTAATTTCTTTTAATTTTTTCATGTTTTATCCTCTTGTCATTAAATACTACATTTTGTATAATTGATTAAAATTAAGCTAAAGGAGATATTTATGGATTTAGAAAAATATTTAGAACAATATAGTAAATATCAAAATCAGATAGATTTAATTTCAAATCATTATTCCAACTTAGATGAAGCAATCCGCCGAATTGACCAAATCCAGAAAATAGAGAACTTAACATCAGCCGAATATATGCTCAATATCCAAGACCACATAAATATGGTAAATAACTTTTTAGCCTCTTATGATGCAATTAATAATCGAGCTAGATTTCATGAGCAGTTAAACATTGCAAACAAAGTCGCATTAATTAACAGCAATATTGAGAAAATACAGAATGTGCAATCCTTAATTGAAAAAGTTAATTTGCAAAACTACTCAAATGTACTTTTCGATTTAAAAGTTAGAGAAATTTTAAAATCCTATAATGATCTTGAAAATTTATTGGATGACACTCCACCAGCTCCTATAGAAATTCAAGATACTAAAGTTAAATTAAATGAACTCCTAAATTTAAAAAAATTAATAACTATAGAAAATGTTTTGGCATTAATAACTTTTCTATTGCCTATTCATAGTATGCTGTTAATTTTCTATCCGGAACTTAGAGGAGAATCTGAACGCATACATAATCTTATTTCTGAACTCGTAACAGTTGCCCTATTATTGTTTTCAAATAAATCAAACAAAGATTAAATAAAAACTGGACATTTATATCTCCTAATAACTGCCTAGCATAATCAGGATCATAATTTGATTTTTCAATAAGCCTTATCCTTCTTTCAAATTCATCAATGCTAGGCATATTAAAGGCTTGTAAAAAAACTCCAGACATAAATTCATCTTTTAAATTTTTCTTGATTTTTTCTATAGCATCCTTAATTTCTTCTCTTTCCTTTTCCACGTCCTCACCTTTCTTTTATTTGATATAATCTCCATAAGGAGATGATTAATATGAATTATTCTGAAATTGTTTTGAGTCCTCATCAAAAACAAATACTTAAATATTTAGCTAATAACCCCAACTCACAATTAGAACAATTCGACGACAAAGATATAGACTTTCTAGTTAAATTGCACTTCATAAAGCAAGAACTTGCTTACAAAGGTTCGTTAGAAACCATCCTTTTGTATTCCTTAGAGCCCCAAGCCTACAACTACTCTTTATTTGCTAAAAGAGATGTCTTAAGAACTTGGTATCCTTACATAATTTCAACTATATCTCTAATTCTTTCTGTAATTGCTATACTTAGGACTTTGTAACAATAATCAAAGCTATAAGCGATATTAAAAAAGACGCTAAAGATATAATTGGAGTGTAAGTTTCTAAATCCATCCACAAAAAAGGATATTTGATGTCTATAGCAACTATCAGTCCATGTTTTTTTACAAGCTCTCTTAAAGGGAGCTTTCTTTCATCTTCTAACTTCATTACTTTCACCTTCCTTTTGTTTCTTTTTATTGTTTAGTTTTCTGAACTCTTTCAGTAAAAAAATAAGCTGGTATATCGACATCAGCTATGTCTAGCAAATTACAAGCTCTAAATATTTCTTGCGAGTCCCAATCACTGTTGTTGTTCATCTTACTGTAAAATGTGGTTTTACTAAAATTCATAGCATCTATAAAGTTTTTAGTATTACCAAACTTTTCGATAATTCTTCCTCTTAATTTGGAATAATCAAACATTAAATCACTTCCTTTCGTTTGGATTTCTGAACTCTATGAATATAATAACTCTTTAGTTTTTTGTTGTCAACAGTTTTCTAAACTTTTTTATAATATTTTTAATAAAATCGTTTAGTTTTCCGTTAAAATGTGGTATTATATTTGTAAAGAGGAGGTGAAAAAATGAAATTTACGAATAGATTAAGACAAGCCTTGGAATTTAGAAATATGTCTCAATCTGAATTATCTAGATTAAGTGGAATTGGTAAGTCCGCTATAAGTCAATATTTATCTGGCGAATACGAGGCTAAACAAGAAAATATTTATTTAATGTCTAAACCATTAAATGTAAATCCAGCATGGTTAATGGGATTTGATGTTCCAATGGTAGGTGGTGAAATAAATCGCGGTATCCCAATAATAGGAACCATAGCAGCAGGAACCCCTATCTTAGCTGAAGAAAATATTGAAGATTATTTTGTTATAGACAACAGAGTGAATGCTGACTTTGGTTTGAAAGTTAAGGGCGACTCAATGATTAATGCTAACATTTATAACGGAGATATCGCTTTTATAAAAAAACAACCTACTTTAGAAAATGGAGAAATAGGAGCAATATTGCTAGATAATGAAGCAACTTTGAAGAGGTTTAGCAAAACAGATAATAGCGTTGTGTTACAAGCTGAAAACCCAAGCATGACAGACTGGCCAAGAGTCTATACAAATGGCAACATCAGAGTCTTAGGTAAGCTTGTAGGAGTATATAGTAAAAAAGATTAAGGGAGTGTAATGCGCAAACACTCTCTTAATTAAAAGAAGAGGTAGCTTATGGGAGAATTTTTTAGAATTGAAAATGGAAGGCGAATTTCAAATCCAAGAAACAAAGGAAAATCTTTAAATGAATTTCCAACAGACTTTTGCGTTTTAGATTTAGAGACAACTGGATTAGATCCGTCCTATGATGAAGTTATAGAAGTTGGAATTATCAAAATAAGAAATAATAGGATAATTGAAACATACCATACACTAGTTAAGCCTAGAAGGACTTATATAGTAGATGGTAAAGAATGCTATATAGATGACTTTATAGTTGAATTAACTGGCATAACAAACGAAATGCTCAAGGATGCACCTTTTTTGAAAGATGTCTTTAAAGATATTGAGAACTTTCTTGGTGATGACATAATTGTTGGCCATAATATCAATTTTGATATTAATTTTTTATATGATTTTGCAAGAGAAAATGGATTTAAAGAAGTAAGTAATGATTATTGGGACTCAATGAAACTCGCTCGTAGGATTTTAAAAGGTCTAAATCATCACAGATTAAGGGATTTAGCAGAATTTTTTGAAATTAATCATAAGGGGCACAGGGCCTTAAATGACTGCGAAACTACATTTAATATTATGCAACTTTTAAAAAGTTATGCAAATGAGAATAATATTGACTATCTTACATTACCTCATATCTACAACTCAGATATGAAAAACATTAAATGTACCGTCGAAAATATTGATGTTAATAATTACTTTTATGGAAAGCATATTTGTTTCACAGGAAAGCTAGAAAAATTCGAAAGAAAAGATGCAGCTCAAATATGTGTAAACTTAGGTGCAATCTGTGATAACAGTGTTACCAAAAAGACCAACGTTCTAGTTTTAGGTAATTTTGACTATAACGCAACAGTTAAGGATAAATCTTCAAAGTTAAAGAAAGCTGAAAAACTTATTCTTGAAGGTCAAGATCTTTTAATTATGAATGAGAGTTTGTTTTTAGACACTATAAACTCTCAAAATTAATTGAAAAATAAATAAAAAAAATAGAGGACGTGACGAGCACATCCCCTAATAAAGTGGTATAAACACTTTTCCCTTACAGGTGTATTATACCACAAAATGGAGGTATAAAACATGAAAAGAGCAGTCGCTTATGGCAGATACTCGACAGATATGCAAAGAGAAGAAAGCATTGATGCCCAGTTTAGAGCAATTGGAGACTACTGCCAAAGAAATGAAATTGAATTAGTAAGCACTTACGCAGATGAGGGCATCTCTGGGACTACAGATAACCGCCCCGAATTTCAAAGAATGATAAAAGATGCAGAGTTAGGTGCATTTGACTATGTCATAGTCCATAAATTAGACAGATTTTCTAGGAGCAAGTATGATAGTGCAATTTATAAAAGAAAATTAAAGCTACTTAATGTCCAGTTACTATCGGTCTTAGAAAACTTAGATGGATCCCCAGAATCCTTAATCTTGGAATCTGTCTTAGAAGGTATGTCAGAATATTACTCCAGAAACTTATCGAGGGAAGTTAAGAAAGGTATGAGGGAAAATGCTCTAAAATGTAAGTTTAATGGCGGCACTCCCCCACTTGGTTACGATGTCGATGAGAACAAAAATTATGTTATAAATGCTCACGAAGCAGAGGCTATAAAATTGATATTTGATATGTTTACAAAAAATTATAGCTACTCTCAGATGATGAGAAAATTAAATGACTTAGGATATAAGACTAAAAGAGGTCGTGAGTTTACCAGAAATAGTTTCTACGAGATTTTAAACAATGAGAGGTATGTTGGTACCTATTTCTACTCAAAAGAGGACTATGACGGATTTAAAGGAAAGAGAAATTATCATAAGAAAAGGAATAAAAACAATATGATTAGAATTGAAAATGGTGTGCCAGCAATAATTGACAAAGAAACATGGGCAAAAGCACAGGAAAAACTTAAAAATAATAGAAATTTAAATAGGACTAATAAAAATGGAAGATTTTATTTACTCAAAGGCTTACTTTTCTGTGGTGAGTGTGGCTCTCCTATGAGTGGCAATATGCAAAGCAACAACCAAGGCAACAGATATTATTATTACAAGTGCAATAGGAAGTCAAGGACACACAAATGTCACGCTCCAGTAGTAAGAGCAGAAAAAATTGAGAAAGAAGTCTTAGACTGCTTTGAAGATGTAATTTTTACAAAAACTAACAAAGACGCAGTTATAGACTCTATGCTTAAATTTTTGGATAAAGAAACTGATACAACAGATCACAAGAAAAGCTTAGAAAAAGAATTGGCAGTAGTAGAAAAACAAATAGATAATATTTTAGATGCGATTATGAGTGGTATATCATCTCCAAGTGTAAATGATAAATTAAAAGAGTTAGAGACAAAAAAAGAGACACTAAAAGCTAGCATCTCAAGATGTAATATTATTGGTTCTATAATAAATAGTGTTGGTGAGAAATCATCAGCACTATTTTTGTATGGAAATGTATAAAAAATAGACATAGAAATCACATTCCTATAAAATATAGTTGCAACCAAATACCAAGGAGTGATTCTATGTCTATTAATAATTATATAAAAAATTTGTTGAACATTAAAGATAAAAATATAGTAATTGATACTGAAAATATTATTGTAAAGAAAGTTAAGTACATAGATACTAAATTTATTTATGGAAAATTAACTTACACCCCAGAGGTTTGCCCATGTTGCGGTCATGTTAATGAATCTTTTAATATTATAAAATATGGTACTAAGATTTGTAAGATTAAACTTCCTGATGTTTCTAATATACCAACTATTCTTTTTCTAAAAAAGCAAAGATTTTTATGTAAAGAGTGCGGTTCTACCTTTAGTGCTAAAACCAATATAGTTAATGAGTATTCTAATATATCTAATGATGTAAAAAGAAAGATTGCTGTAGATCTTACTAAAATTTCATCCTTTAAGTCTATTGCTGAATCTAATGGTGTTAGCCCTAATACCGTTGTTAGAGTTTTTAAAGAATGGAATAAATCCTTTAAGCAGGATTTTTCTTATCTTCCACCTGTATTATCTATAGACGAATTTAAGTCCACTAAAAATGTATCAGGTGCCATGAGCTTTATTTGTACCAATTCCATTACCGGTGAGATTATTAATATACTTCCTGATAGGAGACTATTTAAATTAGATACTTATTTTCTAAGATTTCCAAGAAGAGTTAGAGATCAAGTTAAGATTGTTGTTTGTGATATTTACTCTCCCTATATAGAACTTGTAAAAAAGGTTTTTAAAAACGCTTGTATTGTTCTTGATAAGTTCCATATTGTTCAAAATTTTACTCGTGCTTTTAATATGGCAAGAGTTCAACTAATGAAGAAGTTTAAAACAGACTCTCATGAGTATAGGTGTTTAAAAAGGTACTGGAAGTTATTATTGCTTCCAAAGGCTAAGTTAGTATCAACGCATTTTAAGAGTTACCCTTGTTTTAAAGGATTTACCTCTCAAAGAGAAATAGTTGAACATATTTTAGATTTTGACGAATCTTTTAGGATGATTTATGACTTAATCCAAAATATTTTATTTGCTATTAGAGAGAAAAATTTTGACACTTTAAAAACTATTTTGCAGGAATTTAAGCCTGATGAGTTTGGAGAAATATACATCAAAATTAAGGCAGCGATAAGTACAGCTATCAAACATTTAGAAAAGATTAAGAATACTTTAAATACCAATTACAACAATGGAAAAATTGAAGGCATTAACAACAAAATTAAAGTTATTAAGAGAGTTTCATATGGCTATCGTTCTTTTGACAATTTTAGATTGAGAATTTTTTTATGTTTTTACCATAAAAAAATATATGGTTTAAGCCATAAGACATAAACCATATATCATTAATTTTTATTCACCAACACTATTTGACAAAGAACCATATTATTTCTTACAAGTCCTCAAATTTAATCGATGAAATCAAAGAGTTTTTAAATAAAAATAACTCAATCTATGACTTTACACCACAGGAGCAGTCCGTGATTTTAAAAAACTTTATTGATAAAATTACTTATAAAGACAAAAAAATCACGGTCCAACTAAAAATGTTAGACCGTGCGTATATCTATGGTGCGGGAAAGAGGACTTGAACCCCCACTCCGTTGGAACTAGATCCTAAGTCTAGCGCGTCTGCCAATTCCGCCATTCCCGCATGAAGTTTTAACAACAAAATATATTATACTGAAGCTTTTATTTTTTGTCAACTATTTTTTAAAATATTTTTATAATTTTTTTACATTTCATGTAAAATTTAAAAAACTTTTTACAGACAATATAATTTTGCTGTCTTTACATTATAACAGGCAAAATAAATTTTTGCTACTGCTATTTTTTTTCTCTTTCTATTTCTTGGTCTGCCTCTTTAATTATTTCGTCAAAAAATTATGGCATAACTATAAATTTTTTGTGTATGTTTTAAAACTTTCCATGTCATCAAATTCTGCAAGTATCGGGTTTTCCTCAACATCAAAGGGAATCTTTCCCTCTTCAACAACTTCTCTGGCAAAAATTTCAAAGGCCTCGTCTCTTGTCATGCCCAAGGAGTGACAAACTTTTTCGAATTCATTTTTTAAATTTTCTTCTATTTTTATTTCTACATTTGCCATGGTCTCACCTCTTTTTCATTATAACACTCTTTATATAGGCAACATAGATTTAAAAATTCTTAAATGGGTAAGATTTCTAAATAAAAGAATATTAGAAAGAGTTGATTTTTTTGAACTTTAAAGAAAAGATGAGAAAGTTTATGATTGGAAGGTATGGTCAAGATGAGCTGGGCAAATTTATTTTATTTCTTGCTCTAATTCTTCTTATTATAAATTTATTTGTAAAGACGGCTGCCCTATCTGCTGCCTCTTTGGTCTTAATTGGCTATTCTTATTACAGAGCTTTTTCTCGAGACATTAGTGGAAGGTATGCTGAGAACAAGAAATTTTTATCCACAGTTGAACCCCTAAGGAGAAAATTTTCATCTTCAAAAACTAAATATGATAATAGAAAAGTTTACAAGTACATAAGATGTCCCAAGTGCAAGTTTGAAATGAAGGTGCCAAAGGACAAGGGCAAAATTAGGGTTACTTGTAAAAATTGTGGCGAAAAGTTTGTCATAAAAAGTTAAGGCTTCTGGATTTTCTCCAGAAGCTTTTTTGTTGAAATCTTAACTTTATTGTAAAGTCTTTAATTTTTTATTAGTGTTATAATATATTAAAGGAGTGATTTTATGAAGAAAAAGCTTTTGTTTTTAATGTCTTTTCTTTTACTTTTCACCAGCGTCTATGCTAATGGAAAGAAAAAGATGACTCTTAACATCAATCACATTGTCTTCGAGAAGGACTTTGTTGTTAAGAATGACAGGATCCACATTCCCCTAAGACTTGTGTCTGAAAACTTAGGTGCTGATGTCAACTGGAAGGGCGACACAAAAGAAGTGGAGATTTTAAATCAAGGAAAGAAAATTGTTTTTTATGTCGATTCTAATGAGTACAGGATTGACGATATTGTCTACACAATTGATTCTCCTACTTTCATTTTAAAGGACACTTGTTATGTGCCTGCAAGAGCTCTTGCCAATGCCATGGATGCAAAGCTTGAGTGGAATGAAAAAGAGTTTTACTGCGCTATTGACAATGGTTATGAAAAAGATCCTACTCGTGATGTGGATCCAGCTAAGGACGCCAAGGACCTTGCTATTATTGATAAGATAAGAAGGGTCACTGACCTTGAAGGCTACTTAAAGGATGGTGTCATGAGGGTAGAAGAAGTTGACGATGGCAAGGTTTATGAATTATTTTTAAAGGATTATGAAAAGAAGAATTTATCCATGAGATTTATCTTTGATAAAAATAATAATTTAGAATTTTACAAGTTTGACTACTTCCCTAACGAAAAGTATCCTTTCTTGGAAAAGCACTTAAGTGAAGAGGATTCGAGGAAAGTTGCCCGCCACTTTATGGACCTTGTGGGAGATAAAAAGAGATTTTTAAAAGAGAGCGAACTCAATAAATACCAAAAAGATTATCTTCCTGATGCTGGTACCTATGTTTTCTATACTAAGTCTGGCGATGTCTCTGTAGATGCAAGCGGCGGTTTCGTTTACGCTTATAGCAACAATTAATGTTACAGAATTATTAAAAATGTAAAATTAAGTCACTATTTAAGCTATTGGAATTGATTTTCCATAGATTTTCTGTATAATTAAGTTAACTTATATTTTTTAGGAGGAATAAAAAATGAACAAAAAAATTACATCACTATCTTTAGCAGGTATCATGCTACTATCTACTGCAAGCCCAGTTTTTGCTGCTCCAGAAGTAAAGGCTCCAGTTAAAGAAACTACTAAGGCTGAAGAAATGGTAAAAGACGCTAAGGAAGCTGGCAAAGAAATTGCTAAAGATGCTAAAGAAGCTATGACTGATGCAAAAGAAAAAGTTGAAGAAAAAGGCAAAGAAGCTGTAAAAGAAACTAAGGATCTTGCAAAGGAAGTTAAAGAAGACGCTAAAGAAGTTAAGGAAGAAGTAAAAGAAAAAGTTGAAACTAAAGATGTTAAGGCTACTACTCAAAAAGTTAAGCTTGACGGAAAAGATGTTGTAATCTACGGATACAATATTGACGGATACAACTACTTCAAACTTAGAGATTTAGCTGCTGTTTTAAAAGACACTAAGGCTAAATTTGGCGTTGAATACAAGGACGCAATGGTTACTCTAATTAAGGGTGCTGACTACAAGGTTGCTGAAACTGACCAAAAAGAAGTAAAGGCTGAATCTAAGGGAATGCTTACTAACGACAAGGTAATGGTTGGCGACAAGGCTCTTACTGCTACTGCATACAAGGTTGACGACAGCAATTACTACAAGCTTAGAGATCTAGGCGAAGCTCTTGGTATTGGCGTTGACTTTGACAAAGCTACTAACACTGTTTTATTAATGTCTGAAAAAGAAGCTGCTAAAGAAGAAAAAGTTGCTCCTAAATTAGAAGAACTTAAAGAAGCTGTTAAAAAAGAACTTGTTAACGAAAAAGAAGTTCGTGAATCTGAAGCTTACAAAAAAGCTGACGACAAAGTAAAATCTAACTTTGAAAATGCTGTTGCAGCTGCAAAATCTCTACTAGATGATGAAAAAGCTACTGCTGAACAATTCGAAAATGAACTTAAGGCACTTGTTGAAGCTAAAGAACAACTTGGCTTCAAGGCTGATGTTAAAGTAGAAGAAAAGAAAGACGAAAAGAAAGAAGACAAAAAAGAAGTTAAAGAAGTTAAAGACGAAAAGAAAGACGCAAAAGAAGAAGTTAAGGAAACAAAATAATTTAACTTAAACTTAAAAAGGACCATGGAAAAAATCCATGGTCTTATTTTTTTTGATTTTGTGAAGTTTTTTGAGTATGCGTGAATGTGTGAAAAATTTTTGTGTATGAGATCTTCCTAATAGGATGTGAACTATTATTTTTTGTCATTTATTTTTTTCAACAGCCCAAGCTGCTTTTATTTCTTTTTTTATTTTATCGTACTGCCATCTGTTTTTTGAATTATAAACAGAGTTTGGGTCGTTTAAAATAATTCTCCCCTCATTATCAAGTCCGCATGCCAAAGCTATGTGTCCTGTGTCCGTAAAAATTCCTGGTTTGAAAGATAAAATTACAAGATTTCCCTTTTCAAGTTCACTAATTGTTTCACTTTTCATAATTCCTCGAACTCCTAAACCCTCTTTTGTTAAATAATCTTCTATAAGATTCCATGAACTCATGCCCGCTTCAACATAAGCATTTTTTTCTGCAAACTTTGCAATTTCTTTTGGACTCCTATTTATCCCACAGCCGCTTAAAGCCATGGAGAGAGTCGTTGGCATGCAACCTCTCGTGCCAATTAGTCCGCCTGCATATTTTTCGTAACCCCAACGAGGATCAAATTGTAGATAAAATTTCACTGGATTATTTACACCAAAACTTTCACTTTTTTTCGCAAGACTTTTATCATCTTTTAAGTATCCAAGTATAAAACCCAGTGCCTCTTCCCTTTTTGCGGCAAGCTTTATCATTTTGTCTGGGAGCTTGTCAACATTTTCGTAGACAAATTCATAGCCCTCATCTTTTTTTGCCTTCTCCTTTATTATTTTTATTTTGTCTGACAAATCTTCTACTCTTGTAAAATTTTCACTGTCTTTTAAACTTATCTCACTTGAAATCCCATTTCTGTGGATGGAAAATCCCCTTACAAGAAAAATTATTAAAAAAATAATTACTGCGAATCTAATCTTTTTCATATTATCACCGCAATCATTATATAAAATTATTTTTAAGACTCTATTTCAAATTTCTTACAAATTTTCTAAATAATAAAATTTTTAAACCCTGTAGTCGTAATTTAAAATCTCCGCCCTTGCCTCACTCACAAAGTAAAGAGAGCCTGTTATCAAAATTAAGTCTCCATCTTCATATTTTTCTTGGTAATGATTAATGGCATCTTCAACACTCATGACTTCTGCCTTAAGTCCATAGCCTGATGCTTCTTTTTTTAATTCTTCTGGGCTTGTTCCCCTCTTGTAGTCCAAGTTCACGAAGACCACTTCATCTGTGTAAGATGAAATTTCTTCAAGCATTTTCTTGTGTTCCTTGTCTGACAAAATTGACATGATGAGGTAAAGTTTTTTGAACTTGAAATTTTCAATGGACTCCACTAATTTTTTGATGCCGTCAAAGTTGTGGGCGCCATCTAAAATTATTAGAGGATCTCTCGATACAATTTCCATTCTGCCAGCCCATCTTGAAGATTTTATTCTCTCCCTAATTTTTTCTGTGGAAATTTTTATAATTCCCTTCTTGTTTAATAAATATAGGGCATAAATTGCTCCCAGGGCATTTTCCACTTGGTAGTCGCCAATTTGTGTGAGAGAAAATTCTTCCCAGTCGCCTAATTTTACCTTGAAGTCAATTCCTTTTAGGTCGGACTTTATAATTTCACTTTCTAAGTCCTTTGTGTAATAAATTTCTGCAGACTTTTCTTCTGCTTCCCTATCTATTACTCCGAGAATTTTTTGGTCTTTATTTGTCGTCACAACAAGACCATGATCTGTTATTATGCCAGCCTTGGCATCTGCAATTTCCTCAATTGTATTGCCAAGGTATTCCATGTGGTCCATGGAAATTGATGTGATAATAGAAATTAATTTTTCTCGGCTGGTGAAAATATTTGTGGAGTCGGCACGACCTCCCATGCCAACTTCCAAAACTGCGATATCAACTTTTTCTCTGTCAAAGTAAATTATTGCCATTATGGTCAAAAATTCAAAGAGGTTTAACTCGCCGTAGTCCTCAATTATTTCCGGCTCCTTACTTATTATAAATTCGCCGATTTCTGTAAAGTCTTCCTGTGAAATTTCTTGGTCGCCAATCTTTATTCTGTCGCAATAAGTTATGAGGTGAGGTGAGACAAAGGACCCAACTTTATAGTCTTCCTTTAGGATGTCCTTTATGAAATTTACAGTTGAGCCCTTGCCATTGGTCCCTGCCACATGAATAACCTTTAGGTTTTTTTCGGGAGAGCCAATTTTTTCCAAGAACTTTTTGATTCTCAGGTTGCCCTTGGACTTAAATTTTCCAATTCTCTTTTCAATGTTTTTTACAACTTCAGTGTATGTCATAGGTTCTTTTCTACCTTTGCAATTTGTTCTTCCACTGTCTTTAAAATTTCTTCGTACTTTGTAACTTTTTCTTTTTCTTCTTCAATTAATTTTGCTGGAGCCTTTGAAACAAAGCCTTGGTTAGATAGTTTGCCCTTGGCTCTTTTTAGTTCAGCCTCTGCATCCTTCTTGTCCTTTTGAAGTCTCTTTAATTCCTTTTCAAAGTCCACAAGTTCCTTTAGTGGAAGTTGAATTTCTGCTTTGTCGAGAACTATGGCAATATTTTCTGAATTTTTTCTGCCTTCGTCAGCAGTTATTTCAACAGAATTTGAATAGCCAAGGTTTAGTAAAAGTCCCTTTGTTTCTTCAAAAATTTCCTTAATTTCTTGGTCTTTTGTATAGACAAGAGTGTTAGATTTTTTCGAATTTTCGATATTCATTTCACTTCTTGCATTTCTAATTTCACGAATTGCATTTTCAATGTATTCTGTGGCTCTCTCTTCCTTTTCAAATACAAGTTCTTCCTTATATTCTGGCCATTTAGAAACAATTAGGGCCTCTTCCCTATTAGGTAGGGCTTGCCAAATTTCTTCTGTGATGTATGGCATAAATGGATGAAGAAGTTTCAAAATATTTTCTAATACATAAAGTAAAACTTTTACTGTATTAGTTTTTTCTTCCACATCATCAGAATATAAAACTGGTTTTACTATTTCAATGTACCAGTCGCAGAAGTCTGACCAGATGAAGTCGTAGATGTCATCTGCTGCAAGTCCAATGTCATATTTTTCGATTTTTTCTGTTATTGATTTTATAACTTTTTGTAGTTTTGAAAGGATCCACTTGTCTTCGTAGTGAAGTTTTTCCACATCGAAGTTGGAATCTGTAATTTCATCGGACATATTCATCATGAGAAATCTCGTTGCATTCCAAAGTTTGTTGGCAAAGTTTCTATTTGCTTCAACTCTCTTTGTGTAGAATCTCATGTCGTTGCCTGGAGTATTTCCCGTTACAAGGGTAAATCTAAGGGCGTCGGCACCATAGTCTCTTATGATGTCAAGTGGGTCAATGCCATTTCCAAGTGACTTAGACATTTTTCTTCCTTGGTCATCTCTTACAAGTCCATTTAAAAGTACATCTTTAAAAGGAAGCTTGCCCGTTTGTTCAAGGGCAGAAAAGACCATTCTTATTACCCAGAAGAAAATTATATCGTAGCCAGTTACAAGTACATTTGTTGGATAAAAATATTCATATTCTGGAGTTTTTTCTGGCCAACCCATTGTTGAGAAAGGCCAAAGGGCAGATGAAAACCAAGTGTCTAGGGTGTCTTCGTCTTGAGTATATGTTTTTCCCTCGTGACCCTTTGTGTTTGATGGGTCAGTTTTTGAAATTACAATTTCATCGTCTGAGTCAGAGTACCAAACTGGAAGTCTGTGTCCCCACCATAATTGCCTTGAAATATTCCAGTCTCGGATATTTTCTAGCCAATTTTCATAAATTTTTCCAAATCTTTCAGGTACTATGTTGAGGTTGCCCTTTCTATATTCTTCAAGGGCTGGCTTTGCTAGTGGCGCCATCTTTACGAACCACTGCTTGGAGATTAGGGGTTCAATAACTGTCTTACATCTTTCACAATGACCTACAGCGTTGTGGTGGTGCTTCTTGCCAATGTAGTAGCCAAGCTTTTCAAAGTCTTCAATTATTTTCTTTCTAGCCTCATATCTTTCCATGCCAGCATAGTCGCCTGCATTTTCATTTAGATAGCCCTTGCCATCCATGATTACAAGTTGACCAAGATTGTGTCGTCCGCCAACTTCAAAATCGTTAGGGTCATGAGATGGAGTGATCTTTACTGCACCAGAACCAAAGTCCATTTCAACATACTCATCGGCGATAATTGGAATTTTTTTGTTGCCCATTACTGGAATCATTACATATTCGCCAACAAGGTCAGTGTACCTTTCGTCAGCTGGGTTTACTGCAATGGCAAGGTCTCCAGGAATTGTCTCTGGCCTTGTTGTTGCAATTTCAATTCCCCCTTCCCTATCTGCAAAGGGATATTTGAAGTACCAAATATTTGAATCCGTTTCAATGTGCTCTACTTCTGCATCAGAAATTGAAGTTTCGCAAGATGGACACCAGTTAATAATTCTGTTGCCACGATAAATTAGTCCTTTTTCATAAAGTTCTATGAAAACTTCTTCTACTGCGTTAGATAAATTTTCGTCAAGAGTAAAACTTTGCCTTGACCAGTCGCAGGAGATTCCAAGTTTTTTAAGTTGGTTTACAATATTTCCGCCGTATTCATGAGTCCAGTCCCAAGCACGCTCTAAGAATTTTTCTCTGCCAATGTCTTCCTTGTCTATGCCTTCTTTTCTAAGTTTTTCTACAACTTTTGCTTCTGTGGAAATAGATGCGTGGTCTGTGCCTGGAATCCAAAGTGCAGAGTAGCCTTGCATTCTTTTTGTCCTAATTAAGACATCTTGAATTGTGTTATTAAGGGCATGACCCATGTGAAGGTTGCCAGTTACATTTGGAGGTGGCATAACAATAGAGTAAGGTTTTTTATTTTCATCAACCTCTGCCCTAAAATAATTATTTTCCATCCAATAGTCATAAATTTTCTCTTCAAAATCCTTTGGATCATAAGTTTTGTTTAAGTCTTTCATTTTTCCTCCTCGAAATTTATATTTTGTATATTTTTTATATTTTAAAAATAAAAAGCGTCCTCCATCCCTAAGGACGAAAGACGCGGTACCACCTTAATTTTTATTTTTCAATAAACACTTTAAAATCTTTAACGAGATAAGTCGTCTCTGGCTACTAAATTCACCAAAGAAGCAAGAAAGCTACAATCGTAAAGTTTATAAAGACCTCTCAGCAAATGGTCTCTCTCTAAATATAAATTTTTACAATCCTCTTTTTTATTGCTTGTTTTTATTTTGTTTCAGTATAAATCTGTGTTGGACCATCAGCCCCACCAATTATTACTATACCTTTATCTTTGTCTTTGTTTTCTTTCTTTTCAGTATAAATCTGTGTCGGACCGTCTGCCCCACCAATTATTTCTATACCATTATCTTTGTCAGTCTTTTTATTTGTTTCTGTATAGATTTGAGTTGGACCGTCTGCTCCACCAATTATTCCAATAGCTGCAGCTTCATTAGCATTATATCTATATAAGACTCCTGCACCTATTAAGTTAATGGCTACTACAATTATTATTTTATTCATTGAGCACCTCCCAATTAATATAAAAGATACCACAAAAGTCCTTTGAAATCAATAAAAATTCGATTATCTAGGGATAAAGCCAACCTTTTTATAAACTTTTCTTAGAGTTTTGTTGGCAAGGTAGGATGCCTTTTCTGCCCCTTCTTTGTAGACTGATTCAAGATATGCCTTATCGTCCCTAATTTCTTTAAATCTCTCTCTAAGTGGTCTTAGTCCTTGGACTACAACTTCTCCCAAGTCTTCCTTAAATTCTCCGTAGCCAAGATTTTCGTATTTCTTTACAATTTCTTCTGGGCTCATGCCAGAGAAGGAAGCGTGAATGTTAATGAGGTTCTTTAGTCCAGCTTGTTCATCTGAATACCTAAACTCACCTGAGGAATCTGTTACAGCTCTTTTTATTTTCTTTCTAGTGTCATCTTCTGAATCTAAAATTAAAATAAAGGCGTCTTTATTTGAATCGGACTTAGACATCTTTGAAGATGGATCTTTTAAAGACATGATTCTAGCCCCAACCTTTGGTGTCAAAATTTCTGGAATTGTAAAAGTTTCAGAATATCTTGAATTAAATCTTTGAGCCAAGTCCCTTGTTATTTCAATATGTTGCTTTTGGTCTTCGCCAACTGGCACATAAGAAGTATTGTAAAGCAAAATATCTGCCGCCATTAATACTGGATAGTTTAAAAGTCCTGCTTGGACATCAGTATATTTTTTTGCCTTGTCCTTAAATTGTGTCATCCTTTGAAGTTGACCAAGGCCTGTCATTGTATTTAGGACCCAGCCAAGTTCAGCGTGAGCTGGCACATGAGACTGAATGTAAATTATTGACTTCTTTGGGTCAAGACCTGCTGCAAGGTAGAGGGCAAGGACATCAAGGGTGTTCTTTCTAAGGTCCTTTGGCTCTTGTGCCACAGTTATTGCATGCATATCAACTATGCAGTATAGGCAGTTGTATTCATCTTGAAGTCCAATAAAGTTCTTCAAGGCTCCAATATAATTTCCAATAGTAAGTGATCCAGAAGGTTGAATCCCTGAATAAACTATTTTTTTATCATCCATTTTTAACTCCCTTTCTTTTTTCTAAATAAAATATAATAAAAATACTTATGATTTCAATAAAAGATACTACTATGCTGCCCTCTGGTCCGTAAACTTTGTCGTAGAGAGCATAATTTAAAATTTTAAAATTAAGTAGGCTGTCAAAGCCACTAAATCCACTTACATTTAAGCCGTAAATCATTGCCATGGAAAAGTTCCAGCCTGCGTGGGCTCCAGAAGTCACCATGATATTGTCTGTGTAAAATAATAATTTTGCAAAAAATATTCCCACGAGAATTGTGTTAATTGTTGATAAAAATGTAACTCCATTGTTTGCTAAGTGAAGTAATCCAAAAAATATTGATGGAGCATATATAGCTACATTTTTACCAAATTTGTTTAACAAAGCTCTTGTAAGCATCCCTCTAACTAAAAGCTCTTCAGAACTAGACTGTATAAAGAATGCTACAAAATAAGCTATAAAAAATAAATTTAAATTTTCAAACACTATTCCCTTAAGCCTTAATCCTCTTAAAATAACTGCAATTATTACAAAAACAGTAATTTGTAAAAATCCTATTAAGAGACCTATTCCAATATTTTTTAATAAATTATCTTTTTTAAAAAATAGAAAGCTAAAAGGCTTTTTTATAACGTACTTAGTTATTAAAAATGCACTTAAGAACTGTCCCGTAGTTCCAATTAGCATTACAAGGTTGGCATGTTCCCAATTATGATAAAAATATGTTTTACCATATAAGAGTAGAGAAGCCAAAATCATAAATAAATAATTAAAAGCTACTACAGCAACTACTAAAATTAATATTTTAAAAAAGTGTTTGAAAAAGTTTTTCATCGGTTTTGAATATCCTTCCAAATAAATATAACCTTATTTCTCACTTCTTTTTCATCTACATTTACAAGTTTTCTGTCTCGCATAATGAATTTTCCGTCGCAAATTACTGACTCCACATCAGATGAGTTTGCTGAATAGACAAGAGCTGATATGAGATTGTTTCTCGGTGTGAAGGAATTTGATTCTAAATCAAAAATCGCAAGGTCAGCAAGGTAATCTTCCTTTATAAGTCCAAGCTTTTCAAAGCCAAGGGCCTCTGCCCCATTTACTGTTGCCATCTTTAAAATTTCTATGGCTGGAACAGCTTTTTCGTTCATGGTAACAGCCTTGTTGACAATGCCACCTATGTGCATTTCTTCTACAAAGTCTTGGTTGTTGTTTGATGAGTCGCCGTCAGTTCCCATAGCCAATTTAATATTATTCTTCAACATTTTATCCACTGGAGTAAAGCCGCTGGCAAGCTTTAAATTTGATGATGGATTATAAACTGGGTAGAATTTTTTATTTTTTACAAGTTCAATTTCTTCATCAGTAATGTGAACACAGTGGGCTGCAATTATTTGGCTATCAAGTAGTCCCAGTGAATTTACATATTCTATTGGCGTCATACCATATTCTTTTTTTGAATTTTCCACTTCTGTTAAAGTTTCTGATAAGTGAATGTGAATTAGACTGTCGTATCTTTCAAGAGATCTCTTTGCAATTTCTCTTAAAAATTCTCCACTACAAGTGTAAATAGCGTGAGGTGCTGGCACAACTTTTATCCTGCCGCCGCATTTATTTTGATAGTTCTTGTAAAGCTGATCAAATTCCTCAAGCTTTTCTTCGCCCTTGCCGTCTACATCTGTCATGCCACGAGTTAGGACTCCACGAATGCCAGATTTTATTGCTGCGTCACCAACCCTGTCCATCTCGTAATACATGTCGCAAAAAGATGTAACGCCAGATTTTATGTTTTCTATAATAGATAGCATTGATGACCAATATATGTCCTCGGCATTGAGTTTTGCCTCAATGGGCCAAATTTCATTTTCTAGCCAGTCCATTAGTGCCAAGTCATCGGCATAATTTCTAAAGTAGGACATGCCAAGGTGAGTGTGGGCATTGACAAAGCCTGGTGTAAGAAGTTTATTTTCACCATTAAAGACTTCGTCTGCATCAAGCTTTAAATTTTTGCCGATTTTTTTTATTTTATTTTCTTCAATAAAAATATCTGCACCGTCAATAATTTTTTCTCTTTCTATATCTAAATAAGAAATATTTTTTATAAGTAAGCTCATAATTCCTCCAATAGTATTATTATAACAAAGTTTAAAAAAATTTTTTCAAATTATTGAAATTTCTCACTTCATAAAATTAAACTTTGATATAATGAAATCATGAATGGAAATTATTTAGAATTAAATGTATTTTTCGACATCATTGGCACCATTGCTTTTGCAATTTCTGGTGCCATACTTGGATGCAGAAAGAAGATGGACATTCTAGGTGTAATCGTTTTAGGTCTAGTGACAGCTCTTGGAGGTGGATTCATACGCGACCTAGTCCTTGGAATAACACCGCCAAAGATGTTCCAAAATTCAACTAACGCAATAATATCCACTGTCTTTTCGATTTTGGTCTTTATCTTTTATTCTCTTAAGCAAGACTTCGAAAATACTCACTGGATGAAATTTATGAATAAGTTTATGATTATAACAGACACTATTGGTCTTGCATCTTTTACCATAACTGGAATGGCGACGGCAATCTCCCTTGGCTACGACAAAAAATTTCTTTTGATCTTTGTGGGTTCAATTACTGGAGTTGGCGGCGGAATGCTTCGTGATGTCTTGGCAGGGACCATTCCCTTTATCTTTCGCGAGCAAATTTACGCTGGCGCCTGCATACTTGGTGCCACAGCCTTTATAATCGCAAGACATTTTTGTAACTATCAAATTTCAATGATAATATGCTTTTTTGTAGTTTTAATCATCAGACTTTTGGCTGTAAAGAAAAATTGGAATTTGCCAAGAATAAAAAATTAGGAGGAAAAAATGGCAGTAGCAGAATTAACACTTGTACCTATTGGAACAGAAAAGACATCTGTAAGTAAGTACATAGCAGGTGCCCTTGATGCAATTGGAGAAGTGGAAGGACTAACTTATGAACTAAACCCCATGGGCACAGTTATATCTCACAAGGACCTTTCAGTTTTATATGAAGTAATAAGAAGGATGCAGGAGTCTGTCTTTGAGGCTGGAGCAAATAGGGTCTACTCTGTTGTAAAAATCGACGACAGACGCGACAAGGACTACACTTTTAAGGACAAGGTCGTATCCGTCAATGAAAAGAGAAAAAATAAATAGTTATAAAAATTAAGCCTCATCAACGATGGGGCTTTTGATAAATTTATTTTAATTGAGTTTTTTAAGAGGAGGAAATATGTACGAAGGATTTTTAACTGATGTCAAGGGAATAAGGCTTGGTCACGCAGAAGATGAACTTGCCCTAACTGGTACTAGTGTAGTCTTGTGCCAAGATGGTTTTACTGCAGGTGTTGATGTTCGTGGGGCTGGGCCTGGCACTCGTGAAACTGATCTTCTAAGGGCAGAAAATTTAGTTCAAAAGGTCCACGCAGTATTTTTAACTGGTGGCTCTGCCTATGGTCTTGATGTTGGCGGCGGCATTATGAAATTTTTGGAGGAAAAAAATGTTGGCTTTGATGTCGGTGTGGGCGTAGTCCCCATAGTACCTGGTGCTGTCCTATTTGACCTGGCTCTAGGAGATGCCAAAGTTCGACCAGACTTTAAAATGGGCTATAAGGCTGCAAGGTCTGCCAAGGAAATAGATGAGACTCAGGGAAATTTCGGTGCAGGTTGTGGCGCAAGCGTTGGAAAAATTCTTGGCAACGACTTTGCCATGAAGTCAGGCATAGGTCAGTCATCAGTAAAAGTTGGTGACCTAGTTGTGTCATCTATTGTCGCCCTAAATGCTTTGGGAGATATTTTTGACTATGAAGCTGGAAAAAGAATCGGTGGAGTTTATGACAGGGCAAATAAAAAGTTTTTAGACACAAATTCTCTTTACGAAAAGAGTTTAAACGATTATAATCAATTTAGCCCAGCCAACACAACTATATCTGTCATAGCGACAAATGCAAGGCTAACAAAGGCAAACTGTAACAAGATCTCACAAATGGCTCATGATGGTTATGGAAGAAGTATAAATCCAGTGCATACCATGAACGATGGAGATACTATTTTTACACTTGCAAGTGGCGAAGTTCAGGCAGATATAAATTTAGTGGGAATACTTGCGGCAAAGACAATTTCTAGGTCTATTGCCAATGCAATTTATTCAGCAAAAGATTCAGGCGGGCTAGTAAGTTATAACAGCATCAAATAATTTTGATGCATGAAGGGTATCTTTATGAACCCTATCTGGAGGTAAAAATGAATAAAACTACTGACCGTAACAGAAAGCTAGTAATAGCTGCTATGCTTGGTGCAATCACAGTTGTCCTAAGTCTAACTCCCCTTGGACTTATTCCACTAGGAGTTATCAACGCGACAACTATGCACATACCTGTAATTATTGCAGCTATAGCTGAAGGCCCTATTGTGGGTGCACTTGTTGGACTTATATTTGGAGTGTCCTCACTCTTAAATGCAATTTTAAGAAACGCAAGTCCCGTTGCCTTTGTCTTCTACAATCCACTTATTTCAGTTGTGCCTAGAGTTTTAATTGGGATAACTTCTTATTACTCTTACACAGCAATGAAAAAACTTGAAGACAAAAATTTGAGAAATCTTACAAAAGTTTTGTGGGGACTTGTTTCACTATTCTTGGCATTCCTACTTTATAAGAATATTACTGGCGATGGATCAACACTTAACATCACCTTTGTAGTAATACTTCTACTTCTTTGCCTTGGCTTTTTAGTTTATTCCTTTAAGTCAAGTGAAAAGGACTTCCCTATTGCCATAGGTGCCTTTGTAGGTTCCATGACTAACACAATTTTAGTCCTTGGAGGAATTTATCTAATCTATGCCAAGAGATATGTAGAAGCCCTAAATATCCCAATGGAAAGTGCAAAGTCAGCAATCCTCGGTGTCTCTGTGACATCAGGCATACCTGAAGCAATACTTTCTGTTATTATCACTACTGCAGTTATAAAAGCTTTGAAAGCAAGGAAGGGTTAATATGTTACTTGCAATTGATATAAACAATAAAAATACCAATTTTGGCATATTTGAAGATGAAAGACTTGTCACTAAATTTTCTATAATGACTGACAAAAATAGGTCCACTGAAGAAATTAAGCTAACTATTAAGCTTATACTCATGGACAAAAAAATAGATTTATCTGACATATCTGACATCATACTTTCATCAGTTGTGCCTGAACTTAATTCAAGCTACGATATCATTTCAAAAGACATACTTGGCAAGGGTCCCATGGTTATTTCTGCTGGAGTGAAAACTGGTTTAAATATAAAATGTGAAAGTCCAAGAGAAGTTGGCACAGACAGAATAATAAGGGCAGTGGCAGCAACTCAAAGATACAGAGAAAATATAATAATAATTTCTGCATCATCAGTTACCACTATTGACTATATCAATGCAAAAAAAGAATTTATGGGAGGATTAATTCTTCCAGGCATTAGCCTTCTCCAGGATTCACTAGTTAGGGGATCAGCAAAACTTCCCCTAGTTGAAATAAAAAAGCCAGAAGATATAATTGGCAAGAATACAGAAAAGGCAATTCAAAGAGGGATTTACTTTGGCTACAGAAAGGCTGTCCTTGGAATAGTTGATGAAATAATAAGGACCTATTCCCTCAATAAAAATAATACAAAAATTTTAACCACTGGTGCCATGGCAGGGCTTTTAGAAAATGAAATTTATGTCATGGAAGAAGATCAGGCACTGGGAATATTTGGTTTAAAAATAATTTATGACCTAAACAAAAATAAGGCTTCCTGATTGGAGCCTTATTTTTTATACTTTTCTAAATCTTCAATTTTTACGCTGTGAAATTTCACATCGAAGTCACTTAAATCTACAATCTTTTCCATTGTGTAGCGGAACTTATCAATGTCGCCAGTTATGTAGAAGTCAATACTTCTATTTGGCACTTCCTCTTGGCTTAGGTCTAAAATATTTATGGCATCTAAGACAGTTTTGTAGGCTGGGTCAACCATTAAAACTCTTTTGCCCTGTCTCTTAAAAATTCTCTTAAAGGAGTCTTCCACAAGAGGATAGTGAGTGCATCCAAGGATCATGGTGTCAAAATCATAGTCGCCAAACTCATCTAAATATTTCTTCACAATGGCATCCATATGGTCTTCCCCAAACTCTCCTCTCTCAATAGCAAGAGTTAAATCTGGACAGTAGACTGATCTCAATTCAATAGAAGGGTCCATGTCTTTTAAGACCTTGTCGTAAACCCCACTTTCAACGCAGGACTTTGTAGCAACGAGGGCAACTTTATTGTTGCTAGTCCTTTCAATTGCATTAAAACTTCCTGGCTCCACTACACCAATAATCGGATAATTATATTTTGTCTTTGCTTCCCTTAGCCCATGACTAGTAGCTGTGTTGCAAGCAATGATGGAAAGGTCTACTCCAAGATCCTTAAAGAATCCTATAGCTTCCAAGGTGTAATCTCTTATCTCTTCATCAGTCCTTGCACCATAGGGCATCCTCAAAGTATCGCCAAAAAAAGCAAAGTTTTTATTTTTTATTTTATTTAAAGCAACTTTTAAAACAGAAAGTCCACCAACTCCACTGTCATAAAAGCCAATCAAATTTTTTCCCATTAAATCACCAACTCTTTTATTATAATACTATATATGATGAAAAACAAAAAGAATAATAAAAAATTCAAAGATATATGAAAAACAAATTCAAAAATCTTATCAAGAATAATTTATATAAAATTAAAATCACCTTATAAAAAAATAAACCCATTAACAAAGTTAACAGGTTTTAGTGGTGCACCTTTACGGACTCGAACCGTAGGCCCACTGATTAAGAGTCAGTTGCTCTACCAACTGAGCTAAAGGTGCAAAATTTACAAACGCATTATGAAATTTTTACATTTTTTACAATGCCGATGCAACAGAAATAATTATAATTAAAAAAAACACTCTTGTCAAGTGCTTTTTTTTAATTTCTAAACATTTTATAATCTGCCTGTTCCTCAAACATTTGATAAATATTTTCGATGGTCTTTTCGCTGGCTTTTCTCGCTTCTGCAGGTTTCTTTTCCTCTATAAGTTCATAAACCCTTTGCAAATTGTTGTAATGTTTTTTGTAATTTTCTTTGTCTCTAAAAATAAAATTACCAAATCTGTAAAGCCTTTTGTTGATCATGTTCATGACTTCAACTAAAATTTCATTGTTGAGACAGGAAACAAGTGCCATATTCCACTCGATAATTAAATTTTGAGCCAATTCCTCATCCTTGTTTTCAATTGCAAGCCTAAGCTCTTCGTTTACATCTTGAAAATATTTAGTATTTTCACCAAGACCCTTTTGTGCCAAGAGCTCAACAGCAAGAGGCTCCAAGGATTTCCTCACTATATAAAGATTCTTTGCCTCTTTGACGGAAATTTTAGAAACAATATAGGACTTTCTTGGAAAACTAGTAACAAGTCCATCCTCTTCAAGTTTTTTTAAGGCTTCTCTAACAGGTGTCCTACTAACGCCAAGATTAGAAGCGATTTCCATTTCTATTAACTTATCTCCTGGAAGTAATTTATTTTTTAAAATCTTTTCTTTTAAATCTCTGTACACCAAATTGCTAAGAGATTTTTTATTGCTTCGAAGATCCAAAGCTCCACACTCCTATTTATTAAAATGTTTTCCCTTGTAATGAAATTACTTTTTCTTATTATACCACATAAAGAGTAGTTTAAAATACAATTTATTTTAATTATTTACGAAAAGTTTACCAAATGCTTTTATGGGTAAATAATTAAAGTACACAAATTTATAACTTATCAAATTAGGAGGAAAAAATGAATAAGAAAATTTTAATTACAACACTTGGACTCGGACTTGCACTGACACTTTCTGCTTGTGGACAAAAAACTGAAAAAGCAGAGCCAGCAAATTCTGAAGTAAAAGTTGAAGAAAATGTAAATAAAAATGCAAACAAAAACACGGCTGATGCAAAGGAAGAAAGTGCAAACAAAAACATGGCTGATGCACAAACGAAAGAAGAAACTGCAGTAAATAAGGGCGCAGTTGCAAACTTAGATAGAGGAATAGCCTTTGACGGATTTAAAAAACTTCACCCTGATGCAAAAGTTGAATCTTTCCAACTTGAAGTTGAAAATGGAAAAGCCTACTACAAGGTTGATGGCTATGATGCCAAAAACGAATACGAAGTTACAGTCGATGCAGTAACTGGTGAAATTGTTAAAGACGAGTTTGAAGCAGAAGACACTTCAACTAAGACAGCAGACATCCAATTAGAAATGATTGAAGCAGTTGATAAATTTATGGACCAAGCCTTAAAGGACGCTGGTCAAGGCTTTGAAGCTGGCGAATACGAAGTTGAATTCGATAATGGTGTGTATGTAGTTAGCGTTGAAGTTGTCAATGGAAATAAAGATATAAGCTACAAGTACGAATTTGAAACAGGTAAACTTATAGAAAAAGATATGTAATGAAGTCAACAATTTAATTTTAAGTAATTAACTAAGAAAGAGGGTCTTCCCTCTTTTTTTGTGTGAGTTTTTATAAAATTTTAAATATTTTATATCCTATAAAAATACCCTCTACAAAAAAGTAGAGGGTAAAATTTTTTATTTTAACTTTTTATATCTCTGCAAGGCGTCTTTATAGGCAGAAATTATTGCCTTTGTGGAAGAAGCATTATATCTCCTCAAAATTTCTTTTGTGATTAAATCTTCGTCAGTAATATTTTTGCCCGCAAAAATTCTTCTTATAAAGTCGCGAGTGAGTTCAAGCGTTGCATTGCTATCTGAATTTATTATTTCGCCATTTTCGTCAATTTCAAATGCCAAATAAAAAACTCCATAGATTTTTGTAATAGCATTATCTGAGTTTGTCCTTGCCTCTCCAGTGAGATATAAAGTGTTTTTCATCTTATTCTCCAATATTTTTATAAATTTCAAGAGAGATTTTGCCAATAATATCTTTGGCAGCCACATTTGACTCGGCACCACTTACTAAAACTACTAAAATGTAGTTTTTTGCTTCTGTAAAAAATATTCCACCATCATTTTCCAAATTGTCTAGGTCGCCACTTTTACTGGCAATCTTTAAATCTTCTGGCAAATATCTTTGGAGCCTGTCCCTTTCCTGCTGTCTCAAGAGAATATCAATGGCAAGATTTGACATTTCTTCGCTTAAAAAAGATTTTTCATAAATCATTTTTAAGATGCTGGCTACATCTTCTGAAGAAGTGTAGTTGTCATGTCCCTTTTCCTTGGCACCTACATCCATCATCTTTCTCTCAAGAGAAGTTTCTAAAAGATTAAGGTCTCTTCCAAGTTTATTTACTTCATCCATGCCAACTTTGTCAATTAAAATATTTGTGGCGAAGTTGTCGCTTATTATTATCATAAGAGTCAGAAGCTCTCTGATAGAAAATAAGTGTTCACAAGAAAGCTCCTTTAATACTCCTGAACCATCAACCTTGTTCTCTTCTTCAAGTTTTATTTTTTCATTAAGATCAATTTCTCCTAATTCAACTTTTTTAAGAAGAGTAAGCATTATTAGAAGCTTTATCATACTTGCTGATGGAGATTTTTTATTTCCATTTATAGAAAATTTTTCGCCCTCATCTAAATCGCAAAAAGTGACAGATATTGATGCTGGACTTTCATCTACAATATTTTTTATGGCATCTCTCAATTTATTATAGTTTATCATATCAACACTTTCTTTTCTATGTCTCTCAACTCAATAGCTTTAAAATTTGTCCCATTCCTATTCCAAAGAAGTTACCAACTGCTGCTCCAAGTACTCCCATTAAAACTCCTATGCCTGCGTAAGATGCGTCATAGGCTGAGGCTACTATTGGCGCTGATGCTGATCCACCAATGTTAGCAAGGGATGCTGTGGATACCATGCAAAGATCCCAGTGGAATATTTTTGAAAATACAAACATCAATATTACGTGAATTGCTAGGATAAAGATTCCATATACTACCCACATTGGTGCTGAGATTAGGTCTACTACTGATGCTGTTGATGCTAGTAGTGATACAACGGCGTATAGATAAACATTAGATAATTCTTCTACTGCTGGTAGTTTTCCTATTGGTGATAGAGCACAGATTAGTCCTAGTATTGTTACGAATAAGGTTGTTATTGTTCCCTTGTCAAATACTGCTAGGCCTGCGTTTGTTAAGGCTTCAGATAGTTTTGCTCCCACTAATTGTGATAGGGCTGATACTATTAGTGATAGTCCTATTAGGAAAATCCAATCTGCAGAGTCTGCAGATTTTTTGCCCTTTGCTACTTCTTCTGCTGCTGCATCGGCTACTGCTTGTAGTTTTGATGTGTCTGCTTTTGTTGCCTTGTTCCATCTTTGTTCATATCTTACGGCTAATAGTAGCAAAGCTATCCAAAGTGAGTAACATACTGTGTCAAGGGCTAATGCACAGGAGTAGGCTCCTGCGTCTACTGGTAGGGCTGCTTGCATTGCTGCCATGTTAGCTGAGCCACCTACCCATGATGCGAAGAGGGCTGCTACTGCTGCCCAAGTATCTGTTCCCAAGGTGCCTTTAAATATAGGATATCCGACTACGAAGCCTATAAATAGTGTCAGTGAACATCCTAAGAAGATTGCTACCATTCTCCCGCCAAGTTTCGCAAGTTTTCTAAAGTCACAGCGCAATAGCATTACGAAAATCATTGCATAGAGAAGGTTATTTTTTAGGGCTGAATATGCATTGGAGCATTCCTCTGATGCATAAAGACCCATTGTGCAGAAGATCATGTTTAAGACGTAGATAAATACTAGTGGTGGCACTACATTAAATATTTTCCACTTTGTGTATTTTTCTAGGGCAAGAAGTGCTCCTGCTACAAACATTAAAAATGCTATATAAGTAAATCCATTTGTTATTACCATAATTTTCTCCTTTCATTTTTATTTTACATAGTTTTGCCTTCAGCTTTTTATAGATCTAGATATTTTATTCCCGCTACTGACTTTATTCCCAGTCCTATGTCGTCTGATACTGTGACATCTTTTTCTTTAAAGACCGCTCCACCTTCTATTGGATCTTCTAGGCAGAGAACAGGTCCGTCTAAGTCTACCTTTGTTATTATCTGCTTTGCACAAGCTAGATGTACTGCTGCATTTACTGATATCTTTACTTCAAGCATGCAACCTATCATGCATTCTACTCCACATAATTCTGCCATGCTAACTATTTTTAGGGCGTTATAAAGTCCTCCGCACTTCATTAGTTTTATGTTAATTAAGTCTGCTGCTTTCATGTTTAGTATTGTCATGGCATCTTCTGGTGAAAATACGCTTTCGTCTGCCAAGACTGGTACTATTGAGTGGTCTGTTACATATTTTAGTCCTTGGTAGTCATGTGCCTTTACTGGCTGCTCTACTAATTCAATGTCTAGTTGTTTTTCTTGCATTGAGTCTAAGATCCTAACTGCTTCTTTAGGTGACCATGCTTGGTTGGCATCTATTCTTATCCTCACATCTTTTCCTACAGCATTTCTTATTGCTTCAAGTCTTTTTACATCAAGGCTTGGGTCTATTCCTACTTTGACTTTTAGGGTGTCATATTTTCTTTTTACTGCATCTATGGCATCTCTTGCCATTTCTTCTGGGTCATTTACTGAAATTGTAATGTCTGTGGTTATTTGTTTCCTTGAGCCTCCCATTAGTTTGTAGACAGGAATCTTGTGAAGCTGCCCGTATAAATCCCAAAGTGCCATGTCGCAAGCTGCCTTTGCACTTGTGTTTTTTACTATGCAAGCATTTAAATCTTTCATCAAGTCTTCAAAATCGTCTACATCTCTTCCCACTATTGTCTTTATTATGTGGTCTTTAAAGGCACCAATTATTGAACCTTGAGTTTCTCCTGTTATCGCTCCTGTTGGTGGCGCTTCACCATATCCCACATGATCTGTATCTGTATGTATCTCCACTATTATATCTTCTACACTGTTTACTGACCTTAAGGCTGTCTTAAAAGGCACTCTTAGTGGCACAGATAGTATCCCCAACTTCACTTCTGTTATTTTCATTTTTTACCTCCTTTAACTTTTTCATCTTAGAGCCATAAATAAATATAAGTCCAAATAAATTAAAAAAGCCCAGCAAAATAAAGCTTACTTTATTCACTGGGTCTCAAATCACGTTTTGATCTACTGTAATAGCTCATGCAAAATGAAGCAGTTAATATTTATTTGTGAAAACATTTTACAATATTGCACACTTTTTGTCAATAAGTTATCACGATAAAGTCAAAAGCTCACTAACTTTACATAAGAATTTTTTTGCTAAAAATATAAAAAATTTTGTCCATAATCATAACCACCGGCTAAGCCGGTGGTTTGTTTTGCCCCTATAAGGGGCTGTTA
>OGTN01000072.1_pt1 | contig 60473 bp, 59 predicted proteins | sample 1574591 | NCBI WGS metagenome assembly OGTN01 (sample SAMN03295830, study PRJEB24534) | human gut metagenome | isolation source: fecal sample 5 from infant 4 | host: Homo sapiens | place: USA: Pittsburgh, PA | collected 2014-07
TCAATTCGAGCTTTCAAAACAGGAAGAGAAAAAGGTTTTGATATGTATTCATCTGCACCTTCTGAAAATCCTTTTAGAATATATTTTTCATCATTTTTAACGGTTAGCATTATAATAGGAATTTTTGAAAAACTTCTCACATAGTTCAAGTAATCAAATCCATTTCCGTCAGGTAGATTTACATCTAAAATAATTAAATCAAATTCATTTAAAGAAAGACCTTCAGTGGCAGAAATAGTTTTAAAAATTTTTACGGAATATTTAAATTTTTCAAGATATTTTTTTATAGCAAAAGATATTGTATTGTCATCTTCTAACAAGAGTATTTTTAACATATTATCTCCTTTATTCTTATCTTTAATTTTATTATATATTATTAATTTAAAAATCCAAAAATATTATGGTAACTTATTTTTGTTTGCAACAATAAGTTACCTATTTTAATTGTAAAAAATTTTAAAAAATGAGTTTGAAAAATACTATTAGGATAAGGTTATCGTTTTTTGTTATAATATATTTGTTAAAAATAAATTATGAGGGGATTTTATGGATTATAATAAATTTTTGAGAGAGAAAATGGTACCTGCCTTCGGCTGTACCGAGCCCATAGCTTTGGCATATGGTGCCAGCCGTGCGAGATTTCTTTTGGGAGAGGATCCTGAAAAAATTAAGGCTAAGTTATCGGGCAATATTATTAAAAATGTAAATAGCGTCAAGGTGCCAGGCACTGATGGAAGAAAAGGAATAGAAATTTCTCTTGCTGCTGGTGCTTTTCTTGGCGATTATACTAAGAAGCTTGAAGTTTTATCTGACGCTGATAAGTCTAAGCTTAACACCCTAGATGATTTAATAGAAAAGGGTCTCGTTGACATAGAACTTGTTCACGAAATTAAGGGACTTTACATAGATATAATTATGGAGAAGGCTGACAAAAAGTCTCGGGTAATTATAAAGGATTATCACACAAATATTATTTACGAGAGTCTAAATGACAAGGTCCTCTTTGAAAATAAGGACCAAGAGGAAGTTGAAGAAAATAAAGTTGACTTGTCCTTTGATAAAATTTATGATTTTGCAAAAAATGGAAATTATGACAGTATAATAGATGTCTTGGATAAAGAAATAGACTACAATTATGCCATAGCCAAAGAGGGCATAGAAAACCCATGGGGCGCAAATATTGGCAAAATGGTCTTGGAAGATGCAGAAAATAATTATAAGGACAAATTAGTTGCCTATGCTGCCGCAGGTTCTGACGCTCGTATGTCAGGCTGTGAAAAACCTGTTGTCATAAATTCAGGATCTGGCAACCAGGGCATAACAGTTTCTGTTCCAATAATTATCTACGCTAAGGACCATGACATTGACAAGGATAAGTTATATAGGTCTCTAATTTTTGCAAATTTAATTGGCCTTTACATAAAAGAAGGCATAGGAGAACTCTCTGCCTACTGCGGAGTTGTATCTGCTGCGGCGGCTTCTGTATGTGGTATAGCCTTTATGAAGGATGAAGAAAGGGATCTCATAAAAGAAATTTTAACAAACGCCCTTGCTACAAATTCAGGAATTATTTGCGACGGTGCCAAGGAGTCCTGTGCCATAAAAATTGCATCTAGCCTAAAGATGTCCCTTCTTGCCTACAGGCAAGCCAAGGAAGGCAACTCCTTTAAACCAGGAGATGGCATAGTAAAGGGCGATGTTGATGAGATGATAAAAACTGTTGGTCACATAGCCATGGAAGGCATGAAGGAAACAGACGAAGTTATTTTGAGGGAAATGATTGGAAAATAAAATAGCAAATAATAAAGACGAGGTTTTATGCCTCGCCTTTTTTTATAAAGTTTGCAATTATTTTAAATTTTATTTTTCTACAACTTTATAGCCCATGTCCCTTAATATTCCTGTGACAGAATTTTCTGGCACAAGGTGGGCTGAACCTATTAGGATAAAGTAAGTGTTTTTGCCATCTTTTTTTAACAAGCCGTCAATTTTTTGCGCCATGCCCTTGTCTCTTTCGCTGGAGAGTGCCTGGCTAAATTTTTCTGAGGACTCGTCGCCCTTAACTGATAAGATTGATTTCATCTTAGCCCTGTCGCCACTTTGCCAAGCCTCAAGCAAGTTTTCCAGGCCGGAATTAATATTTTTGTAGCCATTTCTTTCAATTTCACTTGTTAGGGACTCAATCATCTTTATATAGGCTGCCTTGTCAAAGTTTTCCAGGATATTTGATTGATATTCCATGGATTCAAGCTCGTCAATTTGGATTTTATTTAAGAGACTCAGTGACATAAAGTAGGACTCAATGCCAAAGCTTGCTTTTGGAGATTCAGGTGCTGGGTCAGAGGATAGGGCGTTATAAACTGCCCAAGGCTTTAGGGATTTCACTTGATCTTCCTTCATGCCAAAGCCTTCAAATATTTTTAAGACCCTTGTGTATAAGTCTTCGCCCAAATCATCTTTTAGATTTTTTCCGTCCTTGTAATAAATTTTTTCGCCCATCTTTTTTGCCTCTTCCTTATTTGTCACATCTATTTCCATGTAAATTTTGTCAGAGGACTTTAGGGCAGAAATAATATTTTCATCAAGGGGATAAAGGGAGCTCTTGCCAACGTGAATTGAGCCCAGCATATAAATTTTGTTGCCCTTGTTGGAAACTTCGTAGAAAAATCCCTTGGAGACCTTGCCCGCGTCTTGCAAAATTTTATTTACAGCGCGGTTGTAAAGAGAGATCATCTCTTGGAGAGGAATTTTTGAATTTAAATATTTTTCATCAGCTGAGCCCAAAAATATTTTTCCTTCCCTTAAATTTTTCATTTCAAATTTTTCATCATTTAAAAGTTTTGAAATTGAATTTAAAATTTCAGATCTGGTCAAATCCTTAAAGGCAAAATCTCCACCTGTAACAAGATTTCTTTCTTCTATTTTTTCTCTTGCAAGTTCGTAACAAGCCACGGCGTCATCAAGGGTCACTGGATTTGTAAAATCTTTGCCATCTAAAACAAATTTTGCAGGGTAAAGACCCATAAACTGTGCTTCGTTTAGGTCTTTTATCGCCCAGGAACTGTATATTGGATTTTTATTTTGCGATAAATCTTCCTTTTTTGATTTTACTTCCTGGACTTCCTCTATTTTTTTATCTAAAGTATTTTGCTTCTCTTCAGTTTTTATATTGTTAGCCTTTACTTCTGTAACTACAGGAGCAGCCGCAGAGACAAAGCTTGGAAGTAAAAGTGCTGGTACAAGAAGCATGCTAGAAAATATTTTTTTAAATTTTTTTATTTTACTATTTTTCTTCAAAAATCATTCACCTCTTATAAATCTCTTTCAGATTTTCTAAAAGTTTTTCATTGGCATCATCATCTAAGATGCAAATCCTAAAATAAGTCTCGTCTAAATTCTTAAAAGATGTGCAGTCGCGAATTACGAGACCCTTCTCCAAAAGTTTTTCGCGAAGTTCTGTGGCATTAGGTCCACCTAAAATTTTAATCAAAATAAAGTTCCCAAAACTTTTATGGGGCTTTAAATTTTTTATTTTAGAAATTTCACTAAAGATGTAATTTCTCCTTGATCTTATAAAATCAAAGACCTCTCTAAGATAATCCTTATCAGAGAACATGACCTTGCCGCAAATTTCTGCAACAGAATTTATTTGCCAAAGGACTTCCTTATTTTTAAAGTAGTTTAAAAAATTCTCATCAGAGGAAAGTCCATAGCCCAGCCTTATGCCAGGTAGGGCAAAAAATTTTGATGTCCCTCTTACCACTGCGAGATTCTTGTAAGAATCAATTAACTTTGTGGAAGAATAGGTGGACATATCTGTGAACTCAATATAAGTCTCGTCCACTAAAATTTTTGCATTGGTTTCATTTAAAATTTTTTCTATTTCATCTGCACTTAAAATTGTGCCAGTGGGATTATTGGGGTTTGCAAAAACTAAAAATTCCACATTTTTTTCTTTAATAATATTTATAAGGTCATCTAAATCAATTTTAAAATAATTTTTTTCTTCTAAATTATATTCAATTATCTCAGAATTTATTTTATTAAGCTCATTTTCGTACTCGGAGTAACAAGGAGACAATATCATAGAAACTTTTGGCGCAAAAAATTTTATTGCGTCCTTTAAAATTTCTGTAGACCCAAGTCCAAGTACTATATTATGGCTTTTACAATTTACATAATTTGAAATTGAATTTCTTAAATCTATGTAATCTACATCGGGATAGCTAGAAAGCAAATTTAAATTGTCTAATAGGCCGTCGAGAGCTTTTTTGCTGGGACCAAGGGGATTTATATTTGATGAAAAATCTCTTATGTCCCTTATTTCAATGCCCTTATTTTTTGCAATTTCAAAAACATTTGCACCATGACTGTTCATTAAAACACCTCTTCCCTATTGTACCCTATTTGGTAAAATTTTTACATTTAATATATAATATTGGGTAAGAAGAGAGTGAGGTGGCTTATGAATAATTTTAGAAATGATTATAACGATTTTGGTTCGAGAGAAATTTATGAGGAGATAAATAGAATTTTTGACGAAAAAATTTCTGGCTACGGTACTGATGAGATTTCAAATTCTGCTAGAGAATTAATTTTAAAGGAAATTGGAAGGGACTCCGACATTGAATTTGTCTCTGGCGGCACTGCCACAAATATTTTGGCTACAACTTTTGGCCTTAGACCCTACGAGGCAGTTTTGTCTGCATCCACTGGGCACATAACCCATCATGAGACAGGCTCCATTGAAGCAACGGGACACAAGGTTGTGACAATAAAAACTTCTGACGGCAAATTAAGGGCAAGGGACATAAAAGATTTAGTGGAAAACCAAGCTGGCGAAGTTGATGTAAGGATAAAGGTCGTCTATATTTCACAAACTACAGAAGTTGGTACAGTTTATTCTCTTGATGAAATAAGAGAAATTTATGAAGTTTGCACCGAAAAGGACCTATACCTATACATTGACGGTGCGAGAATTGCTCACGCCATGGCAGCAAATAATACAAAATTATCAGATTACGCCAAGTATTCCCACATTTTTTCCCTTGGTGGCACAAAAAACGGGGCAATTTTTGGAGAAGCCCTAGTTATTTTAGATGAAAATTTGAAAAAAGACTTCAGATATTATCTAAAGCAAAGAGGAGGAATGATGGCAAAATCCTTCTTGATCGGTCTATCTTTTAAGGTATTATTTGAGGATGGTCTCTACTATGAAAATGCCAAGAGAGCCTTTGAGATGTCAAGACTTCTTGTTGATGGGCTAAAGGAAATGGATAGAGAGCCACTTTTTGGCGAGTCCAACCAAATTTTTATTAAGTCAAATCCAGAGGAAATTGAAAAACTAAAAGAAGAAAATATTTTTGAAATAGACAATGTGAAAGACTCAATAATTAGACTTGTGACAAATTATAGAACTAGTGAGGAAGATGTGAGAGGATTTCTAAATTCTCTTAAAAATTAGGAGGAATTATGTTAGAAAGAAATATGACAGTTGAAGCTGCAGTAATGGAAAACCCAAAAGTTTTACAGGAGCTCCAAAAACTTGGCGTAGAATATGATTTTATAGCCATGGAAAGCTTGGAAGATGCCTTAAAATCCCTTGGCGAAGACTGCGATGCCTTTATAAAAAGAGTTGAGGGCGAGACTGACTTTAAGGACATGGACAGGGTTAGAAAGATGAATAAGGAAGAGCTCATTAACTATATCGTTGATGAAATTCACCCTTATGAATTGGCAACAACTGAAAAGATCGACGAAATTTTTAGGGGAGCAATAAAAAAATATTACAGAGAGAGGGGAGAACAACTCTTTGTAATTTATGAAGTCCTTTTATTAATTAAGGCAGAACTTGTTTCACATTTCTCCAGCGAAGAAGAGTTTGAATTTAAGGATGCCTTGGCAGGAAAAGATGTGGACTTTGAAAATCTCCTTGCAGAGCACGAAAAGACTATTGGACTTTTTGACAGAATAAAATATTTAACTCGTGACTACAAAATGAAGGCAGAAGAGCCAGAAGTCAAGGAACTCAACAAGCTCATGGGCGAACTTGACGAGGACATGAGAAGACATATTTACATTGAAAACGAAATTTTATTTAAGATGTAAGCCTTTGTATTTATAAAAATTTAAAAGTTAAATAACTTTTAAAGACTGTGAATTTTATTTTACAGTCTTTTTATTTACTAGAAAAATTTGCCCATAAAAATATTTTTTACGCATAAATATGGTATAATTTATGCGAATAGGAGGTTTTATGCGCAAATTTGATTACAGTTTATTAAAAGAAAAAAAGTGGGATGCAGAAATCTTAAATTACATTTCACAAATTAGTGAGTATAAGGGAAGACAAGAATTATACTTAAGTCAAAAGCCTACAGTTCTTAATAATCTCGTAGAGCTTGCCATAATACAAAGTACACAAAGTTCTAATGAAATCGAGGGAATAAGAACAACTGACTCTAGAATAAGGGATTTAGTCAAGAAAAAAGTTGCTCCCCAAAATAGAGATGAAGAAGAAATTCTAGGTTACAAGGAAGTTCTATCTACAATTCATGAATCTTTTGATTATATCCCAATAAATTCAAAAATAATTTTGCAACTTCATAGAGACCTCTACAAATTTTCAAATAAATCAATTGGCGGAAAATATAAAAATTCACAAAATTATATTTCAGAAACAAAAAAAGATGGAGAGACAATAGTTAGGTTTAGGCCTCTTGACCCATTTGAAACTCCACAAGCAATTGAAAAAATTTGTCAAGAGTACAATAGAGAAATTGACAAGGGAGAAATAAGCCCTTTAATACTAATTCCAATTTTTATCCACGACTTCCTGTGCATTCACCCTTTCAACGATGGAAATGGAAGGATGTCGAGGCTTCTAACAACTTTGTTGCTATACAAGTTAGGATATGTTGTAGGAAGATATATAAGTCTTGAAGAAAAAATTGAAAAAACTAAGACAAATTACTATATTGCCCTAGAAAAAAGTGGTGTAAATTGGCATGAAAATAGTGAAGATCCAACATATTTCATAAAATATATTTTGGCTATTATACTTGCTGCCTATAGAGATTTTGAAGATAGGGTAAATATTTTCGATACAAATTTATCAGCCCTTGACCAAGTTTTAAATGCTATTGACAAAAAAATTGGAAAATTTACCAAGAGTGAAATCATGGAACTTGCTCCAGCAATTAGTAAGTCCTCTGTAGAAAAGTCTCTAAAAGAATTGTTAGAAAAAGATATAATTGATAGACATGGAGTTGGAAAGGCAACTTATTATACAAAAAAATAATTTTTTTAGGATAAGATTAAACTCTTATCCTTTTTATTTGTAAAAAATTTTTTCTCATAAAAAATTATTCATACGCATAAAATTTATAAGAATTATGTTATTTTTAAAAATATTAAGAAGTCCTATCAAAAACTTGTAAAAAATTTCTTATGGTGTTACTATAATAATAGGAACACCCCCCAGGGGGTATAGGAGGTAATATGGAGAAAAAATTTGATGTAAGTGGCATGACATGTGCATCTTGCGTCGCCAATGTCACAAAGGCTGTAAAAAAACTTGATGGCGTAAGTGATGCAAATGTAAATCTCATGACCAACTCAATGAAAGTATCTTACGATGAAAATAAAGTTAATGATAAAAAAATAATTGATGCAGTGGAAAAAATTGGCTACGGTGCCAAGGTCTCTGGCGAAAAAGTTACAGGGGAAAATAAAAAAGAAGAGGACAGAGAAGGGCATTTAAAAAATAGACTTGTGTCTTCTCTAGTTTTTATGCTTATCCTCATGTATGTTGCCATGGGTCACATGGTCCACCTACCTACTCCAGGGATTTTTCACGGAAGAGAGGGGGCAATAATTTTTGCCTTCACACAATTTCTTTTGGCTCTACCTGTAGTCTATATAAATAGAGACTTTTACATCTCAGGTTTTAAGGGGCTAAAAAACAGGGCGCCCAACATGGACTCTCTAGTTGCCATAGGCTCTGCAGCAGCCCTTATCTATGGAATTTTTGCCATTTATATGATGGCCTATGGATTTGGTCATGGTGACCTGGACTTAGTTGATGTATACAGAAAAAATTTGTACTTTGAATCTTCTGCCATGATTTTGACCCTAATAACTCTTGGAAAATATCTTGAAGAAAAATCTAAAAATAAGACTAGGTCTTCCCTAACAAAATTAATGGATCTTGCGCCAAAAAGGGCTACAGTTATTGAAAATAATGAAGAAGTTCAAAAAAATATTGAAGATGTGAGACTTGGCGATGTCATAATGGTAAGACCTGGAGAAGCTGTTGCAGTTGACGGAAAAATTATTGAGGGCACATCTTCCCTTGATGAATCTGCAGTAACTGGCGAATCTATTCCAGTTTCAAAGTCTGTGGGCGACAGAGTTATCTCTGCCTCTATTAACACAACGGGGTCCTTTAAATTCATAGCAGAAAAAGTTGGCGAGGACACAACAATTTCTCAGATCATAAAATTAGTTGACGAGGCCAACCAGTCCAAGGCTCCCATTGCAAAATTGGCAGATAAAATCGCAGGCATTTTTGTGCCAGCAGTTTTAATTATTTCTGCCCTTACCTTTATTATTTGGACAAGCCTTGGCTATGGCTTTGAAAGTGCTCTTAACTTTGCAATTTCTGTCCTCGTAATTTCTTGTCCTTGTGCCCTTGGACTGGCAACACCAGTTTCCATTATGGTGGCAACGGGAAAGAGTGCAGACTTTGGACTCCTCTTTAAAAATGCAGAAGTTTTGGAAAATCTTCACAAGATTGATGCCATTGTTATGGATAAGACGGGCACAATTACTGAGGGCAAGCCTAAGCTTACAGACATTCTTACAGACTTAGACCAAGATGAATTTTTAAAAATTGCTGCATCAATTGAAAAAAACTCACAGCATCCACTGGCAACTGCAATTTTAAATTATGCTGATGAAAAAAATATAAAAATTACTGAAGTAAATAATTTTGATTCAGTTAGCGGCAGAGGTCTAAGTGCAGACTTAGATGGCAAAAAATATTTTGCAGGAAATAGAGAGTTTATGGAAGAAGAAAAAATTGACCTAAGGGACTATGAAAAGAAGGCAGAAAAACTTGCAGGAGAGGGCAAAACTTCTATGTACTTTGCCAATGAAAGTGGGGTCATAGGAATAATTTCTGTAAAGGACCTTCCAAAGGAAATCTCCAAAGATGCCATTGCCCTTTTAAAAGCCATGGGCAAAAAAATAATAATGCTTACTGGTGACAACAAAAAGACAGCAGAAGCCATTGCAAATGAAATTGGCGTGGACGAAACTTTTGCAGGTCTACTTCCAGATGAAAAAAATAAAAAAATTGATGACTTGCAAAAATCTGGCGACAAGGTCCTCATGATTGGTGATGGAATAAATGACGCACCCTCCCTTGCCAAGGCTGACATTGGCATGGCAATAGGGCACGGGACAGATGTGGCAATAGAGTCTTCCGATGTGGTCTTAATGAGGTCTGACCTCTTAGATGTTGTTTCAGCCCTTGAACTTTCCAAGGCAACAATAAAAAACATCAAGGAAAATTTATTCTGGGCATTTTTCTACAACACAATTGGAATTCCCCTTGCGGCAGGTCTTTTATACCCAGGCTTTGGCATAAAATTGTCGCCAATGTTTGGCGCTTTTGCCATGAGCATGTCTTCAGTTTTTGTTGTAAATAATGCACTAAGGCTTAGAAGGTTTAAGCCAAGGGGTATAAGTTCCTTGGAAGAAAAAAGTCCTGAAAAGGGAAAAAATCTTCGTGAAGAAAATGTAAAAAAGGAAGAAGAAAATAAGCTAACTACAATAAAAGTAGAGGGCATGATGTGTGAGCACTGCGAAAAAAGAGTAAGTGAAGCCCTGGAAAAAACTGGTAAAGCAAAAAATGTCCTTGCCAATCACCAAGAGGGCACAGTAAAATTTGTCGATAGTGGAATCACTGCAGAGGAAATAAAAAAAGCAGTGGAAGAAGCAGGTTATAAAATTATTAAAAATAAAGGAGAAAATAATATGGAAAAAATTTTAAAAGTTGAAGGAATGTCTTGTATGCACTGTGTAGCTCATGTAAAAGAAGCACTTGAAAAGCTAGAAGGCGTAAGGGAAGCTGATGTAAAGCTTGAAGAAAAAAGAGCAGAAGTAAAAATGGACAAAGAAGTTTCTGATGAGGCCCTTGTAAAGGCAGTGGAAGGCGCAGGCTACTCTGCAAAAATAGAAAAATGAGAGCAGACAAGGAAGTCCAACTTAGGAAATTAAAAACTGTCAGGGGACAAATTGACGGGCTAATAAAAATGGTTGAAGAGGACAGGTACTGCCTGGACATATCCAACCAGCTTATGGCATCAATTTCCATCCTAAAAAACATAAACAAGGATGTCCTGACAGCCCACCTAAGGGGCTGCGTGAAAGATTCTTACTCCAAGAGTCAGGAAGAAATTGACGAAAAAATCGAGGAGATCAACACCATTATAAATAAATTGTCAAAGTAGGTGTGATATGAAATTTAAAAAAATATTTTATTTGTTATTAGTATTAATTTTTCTCACAGCTTGTAAGAAGGATCAAAGTCATGAGATAAAATTTTCCACTGGAGAAGTTTATAAATTTCAAGATTTATCTGTGGAAGTAGTTGCTGACGAAGAAAAAATGACCACTAAAGAAATTTTTTCTTCTGATGGTCAAGAAGAAAAGTTAAAAGAAATAATTAGTCTTTTAGAAAAGTGCCAGGCTACAGACGAAAGCCATTGCTATGCTTCTATCCCAGATTACCAAAGTTTAATTATTAAACTAAGGGATAAAAATAAGGAAGATACAATTTTTATGTACGACTCAGAAAGAGATAGAAACACAAATAAATTTCACTATTCCTTATATGGCAGTCTTGGAAAATACGATGGGGCTTGTCTTTTATCTGATGATGATTTAATTTCAGAAATAAAGTATATAATAAATAAGTTGTCAAAGTAGGTGTGATATGAAATTTAAAAAATTATTTTATTTGTTAGTAGTCTTAATTTTTCTCACAGCTTGCAAGAAGGACCAAAGTCATGAGATAAAATTTTCCACTGGAGAAGTTTATAAGTTTGAGACTTTATCTGTGGAAGTAGTTGCTGACGAAGAAAAAATGACCACGAGAGAAATATTTTCTTCTAAGGATAATGAAGAAAAGTTAAAAGAAATAATTAGTCTTTTAGAAAAGTGCCAGGCTACAGATCCAGGCTATGGCTATGATTCTATCCCAGATTATGATAGTTTAATTATTAAACTAAGAGATAAAAATAAGGAAGATACAATTTTTATGTACGACTCAAAAAGAGATAGAAACACAAATAAATTTCACTATTCCTTATATGGCAGACTTGGAAAATACGATGGAGCTTGTCTTTTATCTGATGAGGATTTAATTTCTGAGATAAAGTATATAGTGGACAAATAAAAAAGTCACGGTAGATTTTACCGTGATTTTTTGTGCTTAAAATTTTACCAGGTGCAGAGACCAGTTTTTTCTTGAATCTTCCAAAGTATTCTCATGAAAAATCTCTTTTCATAATGATCTTCAAGAGGAAGAGTGTAGTCCCCGCCTTCATTATTCCAAAGCCTTTCAAAATATGCTTCCATTTCTCTTGGTATTTCAGAAGATTTTTCCATTTCAATAGCGAGGTTTGTCTCAAGATTGTAGTTATCCAAGTTTCTCCTTGTGTAGTTGGCTGACCCAAGTATAGCCAGTGGGTCCCTGTCCTTGAAGTCAAAGAAAATAAATTTTGTGTGGAACTGTTCGCCAGATGTTTGATACCAACGAATATTTATTTTTGGATAGTCCTCTTTTAATTCACAGAGGGCAGGTCTATTTGGCGACCCATTTTTTTCAAGACCAAAGGCATCCTTGTTTAAATCTGCAATGATTTTTACATCAACGCCGCGTTCTGCTGCTTCGCCAAGGGCTTTTAAAATCCTAAATTCAGAAAGGTAAAACATGCCAAGACTTATTTTGTCGCCCTTTTTTGTCTCCCTTATATTTTTATAAATTTCTTCAAAGATTTTTCCTTCACTAATAACTTTTAGCTTGTAAGGAGAAGTGACTTCTTCTGCCTTAAAATTTTCTATTGTGTCAGGTAATTTATCGAAAAATATAGATTCAGACTTAATTAAATCTTCCATGGCCTTGCCGCGAAAGACAAGAGCGACATTAGAGTGATAAGCTGAAGGGTCGTGTGGGTTTGCAGATGCAACTAGGGCTTCCTTTTCTGAAATGACAACTTTTCTGTGGTTGCCCTTAAAGTTGGCAAGCTTTAAAATTGACCTCACATTTACTTTTTCTCCCTCCTTGTCAAAAAAGTTTCTTATCCAGCCGCCGCCAGATGTGCCAAACCATTTTACATAAGCCCTATAGCCGCCAGATAAAAGAGGGTTGGAGTCACGCATCTTATTTAGGTCAGTGACTACCACTTCAATTCCATTTTCACGAAGCTTCTTTAGATTATCTTCTTCATAGGCACCGTAAAAATTATTTATGGGGTCTGTTACAAATAAAATTGGCATGTCAGGATTTTCCTTTTTCTTTGCCACTAAAAGGTCTGTCATCTCTTCCACTTGATTTGGGAAGTCCATGGACTTGTCATATTCATCATTGTAGAGGAAAAAATCAATCATGAGAAATTTTTTTGCCTTTTTTATAATTTCCATCTCGCTCTTAAAAATTTCCTGCTCATGAATCCTCTTGCCATCTTTAAGATATGTTAAATCATATAAAAACTTACAGTCAGCATCTTTAAACTCGCTGGACACATTGGTGCCAGGAGGATTTTTTGTATTTAAGCTGTATAAAATTGGAATAAAAATAAGTAATAAAATAAGTATCATAATTTTCTTTTTCTTTTTCAAAATCTTCTCCAAAAATTAAAATCAGTTTCTGGGAATTAGGTCTTGGACCCTTGTCCCAGTACTTCCATACTCTCTATCAAATTTAATATTATATTTTCCTGTATTAGGATATCTAAGATAATAAAATATTTCTTCTCCATTTCTCAAATTTTCATTTTTGCTCCACTCAATGCTTGGATTATGAAGGATTTTTTCTATATCTTCCCTGTCCTTCTCATTTTTTAAACTTACAATTTTTGGATATTCAAGGATTTCTATCTCAGCCTTGCCAGATCCATCATAGCCAGTGAAGTGAAACTGAATTGTGAGAGGGTCCATGGTCACATAGGCGTCAGGTTTTCTAATTTTCACGTAATAAAAAGAAGTTGACAAAATTATTATAATTGCAAAAATTATAAAAGCCACATTCTTTTTAGATTTCAAGTTCTTATTAACCATCAATATCACTCCTTTTTTTATTATATCAAAGTTTTAAGACTAACTTGTAAATAAAATTTTACATGAAATAAATTGACAAGTGTTATGGACTGTTATATAGTGTTATGGAAGTAGGAGGCAAAATGAAAATTATTTTAATAAATGGATCTGCTGTTCCTCTTTACGAGCAGATAAAAAATGCAATTAAAGAAAATATTCTAAAAAATAAAGTTTCTGAAGGCCAGCAGCTTCCTTCTGTAAGGACTCTTTCTAAAGATTTAAAAGTAAGCATCTTGACAGTTAAAAAAGCTTACGATGAATTGGAAGAAGAGGGCTTTGTTGAATCAAGACAGGGACTTGGCACTTTTGTCGCAGGAAAAGACTCTGAAGTAAAAAGAGAAGAACTACAAAAGAAATTAGAAGAGCATTTGCAAGAGGCAATAAATTTGTCTATCCAATTAAATTTAGACAAAAAGACAATTTTAGAATTATTTGAAATTTTATACAAGGAGGGCTTGGACTATGACAAATAAAATTGAAGTTAGAAATTTGAAAAAAACTTATGACAATTTTGTCCTTGGGGAAAATTCCTTTGATATAAAAAAGGGATTTATCACTGGATTTATTGGGAAAAATGGAATGGGAAAGACAACTACAATAAAATCACTCTTATCCTTAATAAATTATGATGGAGAAATTTTTGTCGACGGCCAAGATGCAAAGGACTTAAATTATCTTCAAGATGTGGGGATAATTATGGACGATTCCTTTTTGTCAAAGGACTGGAAAATTTCCATGGTCAATGAGGCAATGAAGTGTGGCTATGAAAATTGGCAGGAAGATAAATTTTTCTCTTACATCAAAAATTTTGGCATTGAAAAAAATAAAAAAGTTAGAGAATTATCTCGTGGAATGAAAATAAAATTAATGTTTTCAATTGCGCTTTCTCACAAGGCAAATCTTTTAATTTTAGATGAGCCAACAAGTGGACTTGACCCAAGTATGAGAGATGAACTTACAGATATGTTAAAGGAATTTGTGGAAGATGAAAATAATACAGTGCTTTTTTCCACTCACATAACAGAAGATTTAGACAGAATTGCTGACTATATAATTTTTATTGACCAAGGAAAAATCCTTGAAAATTCTAGTAAAGAAGATTTTTTGGAAAAATATTTTGTTTTAAAAGGAGGGGAAGAAGATAGAGAACTTTTGAAAGACTTTGATCTTCTTGGCATAAAATCTTCAGGCACTTCCTTTGAAGCCCTTGTAAAAAATATAGATAGAGAAAAAATTCCAGATGAATTAATTCTTGAAAAGCCAGATATAAATAAAATTTTAGTTTTATATGGGAGGAAAAAATGAAGGACATTAAAAAAATTATGGAACTAGATTATATTTCAATTAAGCCCTATTTCACAATAAAAAATCTTTTAATAATGGTTATACTCTATTTAGTTTACTTTTTTATGACGAAAAATCCACTAATAGCAATTTCAATGCCCCTATTATTTGGCATGATTTATTCCTCTTACCCCTTCCTTGTGGGAGACGAAGCTGGTATAGATTCACTTTACAAAATTTTTGGCATAAAGGGAGATAAAGTTGTGAAAGGAAGATATGCCTTTGCCTTAATTTTATTTATCGTATCTATAATTATAGGACTAATATTTTCCCTTGTGGCATCATTTTTTGTGAAATTCGATATAAAAATTGTCCTTACAATTATTGGGTCTTTCTTTATAGTTTTTGTTTTTTTGATTTCTATGCAGTATCCCCTTTATTTTAAGTATGGATACAAAAAGTCAAAGACACTTTCAGCTATTAGTTTTGTGGTAATTGCTCTAATTTCTTTTTTAAGTACAACCTTCAGAGATTCTGTAAAAGACTTATTTAATTTAATGACAAATAATAAATTAATAAGCATTTTAATTATCCTATTTATAATTTTTACAATAATTTCTATTTCAATAAAGCTTTCAGAAAAATTTTATAAAAATAGAGATTTCTAAAAAAGGTGTTGGAAAAAATCCAGCACCTTTTTTATTTTATAAAATTTTATTCGTCGAAGCCACCTGTATAGAGCTTGTAATAAATTCCTCTCTGTTCTAGCAAGTCTTTGTGGTCGCCTCTTTCCACGATTTCGCCATTTTGAAGGACTATTATCACATCAGAGTTCATAATTGTGGAGAGCCTGTGGGCTATGACAAAAGTCGTTCTCCCTTTCATGATTTCGTCCATGCCTTCTTGTACAATCTTTTCTGTACGAGAGTCAATAGATGATGTCGCCTCGTCAAGGATCATAACGGGTGGGTTAAATATTTCTGCTCTAGCAATGGATAAAAGCTGCATTTGCCCTTCAGAAAGTTCGCCGCCTGCTCCAGTGATAAGAGTGTCGTAGCCATTTTCTAGGTTCTTTATAAAGTCGTGAGCCTTAGTCCTCTTAGCCACGGCAAGGGTTTTATCCATGTCCACAACATCTACAGAGTAATTTATATTTTCTGCAATAGTGCCTGTGAAGAGGTGAGTGTCTTGAAGAACCATGCCAAGTGATGATCGAAGGTCCTTCTTTTTTATTCTCTTAATGTCAATGCCGTCAAAGGTAATTTCGCCCCTGTCAATGTCATAAAATCTGTTAATCAAATTTGTTATTGTAGTTTTTCCTGCGCCCGTTGCACCAACAAAGGCAACTTTTTGTCCTGGCTTTGCATAGAGATTTAAATTTTTCAAAACTTTATTTTCGCCGTCATAAGAAAAGTCTACATACTTAAATCTTATGTCGCCTAAAAGTTCTCTGTAGTCATCTGTCTTTAAGTCGTGCCAAAAATATTTTTCTTCTCCATCTATTTGTCGAAGGACTTTTTCCACATCCCCTGAATAATCTTCTGGCTCAACTTCTAGGAATTCAAAGATTCTTCTTGCGCCTGCTAGGGCAAGGACAACTGAATTAATATTGCCACCAATTTGTCCCATGGGACCAGTTATAGTCCTTGATAGTTGCAAGAAAGATGCAACGACGCCAACTGTTATGCCAAAGCCACCGTGAACGGCCATTAGTCCACCTATTAGGGCAAATAAAATATATTGAAAGTTTCCAATGCCAAAGATCAAGGGGAATAAAAATAATCCCAATCTATTCGCAATCATTGTGTTGTTCATTAATTCGTCGTTAATTACTGCAAAGTCTTCCCTTGCAGCATCCTCGTGGTTAAAAACTTTTACAACTTTTAGTCCGTCAGTCATCTCTTCGATGTAGCCATTAGTCTTGGCAAGGGACTTTTGTTGGTTCAAGAAGAAGTGGGAAGACTTGCCGCCAATTACATTCATGACAAAAATCATCAGCCCCACTGTAAAAATTATTACTAGGGAAAGAGTAGCTGATTGTGAAAACATGGCTATTAAAACCATAATTATGGTCATAAGTGATGAAACAAAGGAAGGGAAGGACTGGGCAATCATGTCGCCTAGCGCCCTGACATCATTTGTGTAGTAGGACATAATGTCGCCGTGACTTTTACTATCGAAGTAAGAAACAGGAAGAGCTTGCATCTTTTCAAACATAATCTTTCTCATGTCGCCAAGGGTGTTTTCAGAAATGTAGACCATAAGCCTTGAATAGGTAAAGGATGAAAGAACACCTAGAGCCAAGAAGCTTCCCATCTTAATTAGCATGGCTAAGAGCTGAGAAAAGTCTGGCACGTCCATTTTTAAGAGGGGAAGGACATAGTCGTCAATTAAAAATCTCATAAATAAGGACACAGAAATTGTGGCGAGGGATGAAATAATTACCAATACAGAAACTGCAAGGAGTTTATACTTGTGTCTTTGAAAAATAAAGGACAACAATTTTTTTGCAGCATCTTTATTTTCCTTTGATGTAATTTTTGTCCTATTCTTTTGCATCAAAATCACCGTCACTTTCTTGAGTTTCATTAATTTCTCTGTAGATTGGACTCTTTTCGATGAGGTCAGCGTGCTTACCTATAGACTCAATTTCTCCCCTATCCATGACAAGAGTGTAGTCAGTATTTTTTAGGGACTTGATCTTTTGTGAGATCAAAATTTTTGTCATGTCAGGTCGCAAATTATTTAGAGACTCAATTATTTTTTCTTCGGTTTTGTTGTCCAGGGCTGAAGTTGAATCGTCCATAATTAAAATTTTTGGGTTTTTCAAAAGAGACCTGGCAATAGAAATTCTCTGCCTTTGTCCGCCAGAAAAGTTTGTGCCTCCTCTTTGCACCATCATATCCAAATCTTTTTCTACATCAATAAAGTCGTCACAAGAGGCAATGTAGAGAGCTTCCTTTAACTCTTCGTCAGATAAATCTTCATCTGCCCACTTTAAATTCTCGCGAAGAGTCCCAGTGAAGAGTTGGTTTTTTTGTAGGACTACAGAAACCTCATCTCTTAAAGAAACTAGGTCGTAATTTTTTACATTTTCTCCCCCAACATAGACCTCGCCCATTGTAGTGTCAAAGAGCCTTGCTATTAAGCTTATTAAAGTGGACTTGCCTGAACCTGTAGGACCGATTAAGCCAACATAATCTCCAGAATTTATTTTTAGATTTATATTTTTTAAAACTGCCTTGTCTAGGTCTCCTGAATAGGAAAAGTAGACCTGGTCAAAAATAATTTCTCCATTTTTTACATTTTTAACTGGATTTTCTGGGCTAACAATGGATGGAGTAGTTTCTATTACTTCATTGATTCTTCTTATGGAGTTTCTCGCAATGGTAATTTGCACCAGGATCATTGAAAGCATTAGGAGTGAAATTTGAATTTGAATGGCATAAGTCACAAGCCCTGTAAGGGCACCTGTTGACATATTGCCTGCCACAATATAGTGACTTCCCAGCCAAGCAATTAAAATAGTCATGAGGTAGGTGGAAAAACTCATAAGTGGATTTGAAAGGGCAAGAAGTTTTGAGGCTTTGATGTAATTATTTTGAAGTTCATCAGAAATGTCGTTAAACTTTTTTATTTCCTTGTCTTCCCTGGCAAAGGACTTGACAACTCTTATGGCAGACAAATTTTCAGACACAGCAGTGTTTAATTTGTCAGTGATTTTAAAAACTCTTTCAAAAATTGGATAGGCGCCCTTAATTATATAGCCCATGCCCAGGGCAATTAGGGGGATTATAATAACAAAGGTTGGGGCAAGTTCTCGCGAGAGCTTAAAGCTCATGATAAAGCAAAAAATCAGAGTGAGAGGGGACCTTATTGCCATCCTTATTGTCATTTGAAAAGCCATTTGCACCATTTGCACATCAGTAGTCATCCTAGTTATAAGAGTTCCCCTCTTGAACTTGTCCATGTTTTCAAAGGAAAAGTTAGTGATATTTTCGAACATGGAATAACGCATATTTTTTGCAAGACCAGAGGATGCCTTTGTAGCAAGATAGCCTGAAATGATGCCAGTGGCAAGGGATATTCCTGCGACAACAAATAAAATAAGACCGTAGTGGATTATATTTTCTCTTGCATTTTTAAGTATGCCCTCATCGATGATCTTCGTCATGAAAAAGGGAATTGCTGCATTCATTAAAACTTCTATTAAAACAAAAAAAGGCGAGAGAATAGCATATTTTTTATACTCGCCTAAATTATCAAAAACAACTTTTAGCATATAGCACTTCCTAAATTTTTATTATACTTTAATATATCTACCCAAAAAAACTTTGTCAAACATTTTACTAAATTTATTGTAATACTTTACTTAAATGAATTGAAATTGTGATTTTTTTGTACTAATATAATATTAAGAATATTTTATTATTATTAACGGAGGAATTATTATGACAGACAATAAAAAAGAAAAAGATTTAATTGAAAATTCAAAAACTCTTTCTGATGCAAAAAAGAAACAAATGAAGGCAAATATGGACCAACAAAAGCAAATTAACTCAGAAAACAGACCAGACTCTGATGTATATGCTAAGACAGAAAGAAAAGATCCTGAAACAGGAATCGAAATTCCAACTGAAAATTCTGTTGAAGAAGCTAAAGAATGGGTTGACAACGAAAATAGAATCTAAAAATTGGCCTAGGAATAGGCCTTTTTTCATAAGAGGTGCAAATGGATAAAAAATTTTTAGAATGGCTCCTTAGCATAAGGACGGAGACATTAAATAGGTATATGATTGCAATTACACACATGGGAACAGGAGGTGCTATTTGGCTCTTCACCACATTTATTTTATTTTACTTGGGATTTAGAATTGAGAGCGTGAATATTGCCCTTGCCCTAATTTTTAATGGAATAGTTTGCAATTTACTTTTAAAAAATATTTTAAAGAGAAAAAGACCCTCATGGATATCAAAAGTTGAGCTTTTGATAAAAAATCCAACAGACTTTTCCTTTCCATCAGGTCATGCATCTTCATCCTTTGCAGCTGCTTTAACTATTTACTTTTACTTTAAGGGCATGGGAATATTTTTCCTAGTTGTGGCAACTTTAATTGCCCTCTCTAGGATTTATCACTTTGTCCATTATCCCAGCGATGTAATAATAGGAGCAATACTTGGCATAGTTATTGCCATACTTACAAAAAACAATTACGATAAATTTATCTTAGAATTTTTGCAAACAAATGCTGCCTTTTTATTTAGACCTCTTCCTAAGATCTGAAAAAAATTCGCTTATTAAGTTTGCACAATCTCTTTCTAAGATTCCAGACTCATAACTTATCCTGTGATTAGTTATGAGTTTTTCTATTTTTTGGTGAGAAATAACTGCACCAAAGCGCTTATTTCTTGCCCCAAAATATAAATTTTTTATGCGGGCATTTAAAATTGCGCCTACACACATGAGGCAGGGCTCTAGGGTCACATAGATGTCGCAGCCTTCCAAGTGGTAGGAATTTAAATTTTTTGACGCCATATTTATAGCCATAATTTCTGCATGGGCAAGAGGAGAGTGAAGCTCTTCTTTTTTATTGTAGCCATATCCAATTATTTTATTATTTTTTACTATGACACATCCTACGGGCACGTCGTCAGATAAAAGTGAGCGCCGTCCATAGCGGATTGCCTCTTTCATATACTTGATTTCCATAAAATTATTATAGCAAATAAAAAAATTTATTGTAGGCAAGTAATTTGCCTTTATAAAAGATATATGAAAAAATTTCTCTGTGATATAATATTAATTGGTGATAATATGTCAGAAATAAATTTAGAACTTGAAGTTTGCGGCGGCTGCAATGAAAAAATTGGCGTCAAAGATTTATCGTGCATCTTAAAAGATTTAAAGCCCTACAAGAGAGAAGAAATCACAGTGGGCTTCGACGGAAGAGACGATGCCTGCGTCTATAAAATAAACGAAGACATCTCCTTAGTTGAGAGCTTGGACTTTTTTTCTACAATGGTAAAGGATCCCTATGACTTTGGAAGGATTGCATCTACAAATGCAATATCTGACATCTATGCCATGGGTGCAGAGCCAAAGTTTGCCCTAAATATAGTTTGCTTTCCTGAAGGAGAAAATCTTGAAATTTTAAAAGAAATTCTTCGTGGTGCAGGAGATGTATGTCGCGAGGCAGAAGTTTCAATAACTGGAGGACATTCTATTCACGACAGAAAAATTAAATTTGGTCAATGCGTGACAGGTCTTGTGAAAAACAATGAAATTTGGACAAATAGGGGCGCAGAAGTGGGCGATTATTTTATTCTGACAAAGCCTCTTGGTGTTAGCCTAGTTATGAGCGCCTATTCTGTGGGAATGACCTCAGAAGAAAATTACATAGAGGCAATAAAAAATATGACCACATTAAATAAGTATGGAGCAGAAATTTTAAAGAAGTACAAAGTTTCTTCTGTTACAGATGTGACGGGCTTCGGACTACTTGGACATTTGGACGAGTGCACTGAAGACTCTGTAGAAATTTTTGCCGACCAAATAAATTTCTTGCCGGGAAGTTATGAGGCTGCCAGTGAATTTTTATTTACAGCAGGAGGTCAGAGAAATAGAAGGGCACTAGAAGATAAGGTTGAATTTACTTTCCATGACTTTGCCCTAGAAGAAGTGCTCTTTGACCCCCAGACATCTGGTGGACTTCTCTTTGCTGCAAAAAAAGATGTAGCAGAAAAAATTTTAGGAGAAATGAAGGAAAGTGGCATACCTGCTTTTTATGTAGGTCGCGTGATACCAAGAGAAAATAAAAAATTTAAGGTGATATAAATGGAAATTGATGCAAGAGGATATGCTTGTCCAAGGCCAGTAATTATGACTAAAAGGGCAATTAGCGAAAATAATTTAGAAGAAGTTTTAGTAAGAGTAGATAACGAAGTTGCTACAGAAAATTTAAAAAAGATGGCAGACCAATTGGGCTATACAACAAGTATTGTTGAAAATTCAAAGACTGACTACGAGGTTCACCTAAAGAAATCAGAAGATGGAAAAAAATCTGAAGCTGTTAGTGATGAATATGTTGTAATCTTTTCATCAGATAAACTTGGCATAGGCGAAGAAGAATTTTCCAAAAAATTAATGGAATCCTTCACTTATGCCCTATCAGAAGAGGACAGCCATCCAAAATACATCTTGTGCTACAATTACGGAGTACATCTAACTACAATAAATGAAAAAACTGTAGAGGACTTTAAAAAATTAGAAGAAAAGGGCACAGAAATTTTATCCTGTGGACTTTGCCTTGAAAATTATAAATTAAAAGACCAACTTAAAATTGGCGAAATAACAAATATGTATAGAATTTGTGAAATTATGACTAAGTACAGAGTCGTAAAACCATGCTAGAATATTTTCTCTTGACCTTTGATTCCTCAAACAAATCAATAAAGGCAGAGAGAGTTCTTCGCAAAAACAAATTAGCCGCAAGAGTAATACCAGTGCCTGAAGAATTATCTAAGGGCTGTGGCTTTGCTGTGAGGTTAGATGGGAATTTAGAAGAGGCAAAAATTTTTTTGTGTGAAAAAAATATTTGTCCCAAGGGAATTTATAAGTTCCTAGAAGAAAATTCTGCTAGAAAAATTATAAGGATTGGTGAAAAATGATTTACTTAGACAATTCATCTACCAGCCTAATAAAACCGGATGTGGTGGCAAAAACTTTATATGAGGCTGTTGCCAGCAGGAAATTTTCCAATCCATCTCGTGGATTTTATGATGAAGCTATAAATTCAAGCCAGGCAGTCTACGATACTCGGGAGATTCTTGCAGATTTTTTTGGCATAGAAGATCCACTTAATATTGCATTTACGGCAAATATAACTACATCTTTGAATTTAGTTTTGTCTTCTCTATTTAAAAAGGGCGACCACATTATTACAAGCCTAACAGAGCACAACTCTGTCCTAAGACCCCTCTATCAACTAGAGGATAGGGGAGTAGAACTTTCCTTTATAGACATTGATGACAATTTTAATTTAAAATTAGAGGAATTGGATAAATATTTAAGGGAGAACACTAAGGCAATAGTTATTACTGCAGAATCTAATGTAAGTGGAGCTATGACAGATTTAGATTACCTTTACGACTTTGCCATAGACCATGATCTTTTAGTAATAATTGACGGAGCACAGGCTGCAGGCACTGTGAAAATAAAATTTAATGAGAGAAAATATCCAAGAATAATTTTTTGCATAACAGGTCACAAGGCCCTCTTTGGTCCAAGTGGCACTGGGGCAATAATAGATTTGTCTGGCGAAAAATTTAAAAATGTCTTCACAGGCGGCAGCGGAGTAAATTCCTTTGACAGATTTAACCCACAAGACATGCCCGATGTCTTCGAATATGGTACAATTAATTTTCACTCAATTATTGCATTAGGCGCTGGTGTAAAGTTTATTGATGAAGTGGGCATAGATGAAGTTTCAGGAAAAGTTCACGCCCTTCGTAAAAAACTTTTCTGGGGAATAAGAAATATTCCAGGCATAAAACTATACTCAAATGAAAAAGATACATCCATAGTTTCCTTTAACTACAAGGACTATGCCTCATCAGAAATTTCAGAAAAATTATATAAGATGAGTAAAATTGCCTCAAGGGGAGGAATCCACTGTGCGCCACTCTTTCACCAGAGAGTGGGAACAAAAAGTCAGGGCATAGTGAGACTTTCACTTTCCTATTTTAACAATGAGGATGAAATAGATAAGACAATAGAGACAATAAGAAAGCTAAAATAAGCACACAGGAGGAACAAATGGCATTTAAAATAATATCTGATTCTTCATGCGACTTAGATTTAAAGACAATTGAAGAACTTGATATAGAAGTTTTAAAAATAAAAAGCACAGATGATAAAGGCGAAGACCTAAAAGAAGAAATGACTAATAAAGAAATTTACCAAGAGATGAGAGATGGCAAATTTTTTAAAACTAGTCAAATAACTTACTACGAATACTTGCAAAAATTTGAAGACCTGGCAAGTCAAGGTACCAATTTTATCTGTATCACACTTTCATCAGGAATGAGTGGAACTTTTCAAAATGCCTGCATGGCAAAAAGGGAAATAGAAGAAAAATATCCTGTAAAAATTGAAGTCATTGACTCCCTTGCAGCCTCAGTTGGTTTTGGTCAAATAACATATTTCGCAGGGCTTGCAGCAAAAAATGGAGCGAGCTTTGAAGAAGTCACTAGCCTGGTAAAATTTTTGGTGAAAAACACCAAACACATCTTTACAGTTTTTGACCTCAAATATCTCTATGAAGGCGGCAGAGTTTCCAGAACCAAGGCAAAAATCTCTAGCGTCTTAAATATTTTTCCAATCCTTGAAGTTGATGAAGAGGGAAAAATTTATGTGTCAGAAATTGTGCGCGGCAAAAACAAATCCTACAGGAGGATGGTGGAAATTATCTCTGAAAATTCCACTTCAGATGGAAGGGACAGAGTCTTCCCAGTTTATGCAGACGACAAGGAAATTTTAAATCCCCTTATTTCTAAACTAGAAAAAGAAAATTACCACAAATTTTTGTCACTGGAGATAGGTCAAACAATAGCAGCCCATGTAGGTCCAGACATTTGTGGACTGGGATACCTGGCAGAAAATATTCCTGAAGAATTTAAAAAATATTTGGACTAAAAATTTATTGAAAAAAATGCAAAAAGAAAGAAGTCAAAAGCGACTTCTTTTTTTTAAGCTCTTTGTAATTTTGGTTTTTCTGTAATCTTCTTTAAAGAATACATTGCGATTAAAAATACTATAAATTCAGATATAAAGGCGCCTAAGAATAAATATCTTGCTCCAAAAATTTTTACGCATAGGTAAATGGAGAAGAAGAGGGCCACAGAACCTCTCATTATATTTATTACTATGGAATATTTTGGTTTTCCAATGGCAGAAGAAAGTGTTGCTATAAATAAATTGTGTCCTGCCAATAAAAACATCAAGGCGTAAAGTCTTAAGGGTCTAATGTAAGATGAAATCATAGTTTTATTTTCCAAAAACATAGAAAATAATTTTTCTGCCCCAAAATAAGATATGCCATACATAATTATGGAAATTATAGAGATAAAGATGAAACTCATTTTTATAATTTTTAAACTTTTTTCTCGCTCTTCTGATCCATGATAGTAGGAAAGGAGTGGCAGAGTTCCGTGGCAAACTCCTTGGAAGGTTGAGTTTGCAAAGACGGAGAGGTAATTTATAACTGCATAGGCTGATAAAAATTCTGGCGAAATATATTTTATTATGAATAAGTTAAAGATAAAGACAAAGGTTGCAGTGTTAAGTTCAGAAATAAATTCGCCAAAGCCATAGGCAATAGTTGTCTTCAAATAGGACAAAATTTCTTTTGCCCTCATTTTAATTTTCACAAAGCGAAGGTAGCCCTTGGCAGCTCGAAAATGAATAAAAAATATTAGGCAAGATAAAAATTGCGCAATGCCCGTAGCAAGAGCTGCACCTCTCACTCCCATGTGAAACTTGTCTATTAAAATATAATCTAAAATAATATTTGTAAGGCAGGCAGAAACTGCACCAATTATTGCAGTTCTAGGAAAGCCATCCACCTTTACCAATACTTCAAAGGCATAGGAAATTATATAAAAGGGCGAAAAGAATACAATCACAGATAAATAATCGTGAGACAGTTGAAATAAAGTTGAGTTTGCCCCCAAAAATAAAATTATTTTATCCATAAAAATTAGGGCAAGGGCGGCAAGAAGACCTGCAAAGGCAAGTATAAAAATAAGTATAAAGGTAAAGACCTTATTTGCCTCGTCTCTATTTCCCTTTCCAAGCTCAATGCCAATTATGGTTTGTGAGCCAACGCCTGTTATAATGGCAATGGCAAAGAGAAAATTCACATAGGGAATAACTATTGTCACTGCAGATAATTCTAATTCACCGGCAAAATTTGCTACAAAAAATCCGTCGACAATTGTGTAAATTGAAAAGACCCACATAGCAATTATAGATGGGATTACAAATTTGAAAAATTGTCTCTTTAAGTTCATAAAACACCTCTGATTCCTAAATTATATATCAGCCCTATTTTTTAATCAAGAAAGACAAAATAGAAGTTTAGCTATTATCAAGAAGGATTCTCTTTGATATAATTAAAGATAATTTAAGGGAGGAAAATTATGAAAGCAATTATAGGAATTTCTGTAAATTCACTTAGGGAACTTTCTCAAAAAGATGTTGGCGAGATTGGAGCAGAGGGTCAAGATTGGCAGCTATTGGCATCTGATTACATTAGGGCCATAGAAAGAAATGGGGGCCTGCCAATTTTAATTCCAAACATAAAAAGCATAGAGGACATGAGTCTTATCCTTGATAAGGTTGACGGACTACTTTTATCTGGCGGCCACGATGTGAACCCGAGAATCTATAAAGAAAGAAACAGCGGAAAGGCTGGGAACTTTGACAACCTAAGAGACCACCAAGAAATTTTTATGACAGAGTATGCCCTTGAAAGGGACCTACCTATACTTGGCATATGTAGAGGTCTTCAAATTTTGAATGTCACTCTTGGCGGATCCATTCACCAAGACTTGCCTTCAGCAGGCTTTCCTGTGCACTCACTTAACAATTCGCTGAGAAATGAGCCCTCACATTTATTAAAAATTTTTGAAGATTCTCCCCTCTATGAAATATTTAAGAGAGATGAAATTTGGACAAACTCCTACCACCACCAAGGAATAAATGAATTGGGGAAGGGATTAAAGAAAGCTGCTCTATCAGAAGAAGGCCTAGTAGAAGCAGTTTACTTAGATGACAAAAAATTTGCCCTTGCAGTTCAATGGCATCCAGAAATGATGTACGACGACAAGGAAATGAATATGATTTTTGAAAAATTTATTGACGCTTGCAAGTAAGTTTATAAATTTTTGAGAAAATTAAGGGGTTGTTGCAAAAGACCCCTATATAGAAAAAAGACGAGGAAACATAAAAATCCTCGTCTTTTTGTAATTAGAATATCCCTGGTTAGACCAGGGGTTCAATTTAGCTTTAGCGATGAAAAACTAATAAAAAAAGACCTCCATGTTGAAATAAATTGTGGTTTACCAGAACACAAAAATAACAGGAGGTTTTTTATTTGTTTAACACCTCTATATTATTTCTTTCGTTTAGTGTAAGATTTTTATAGCTCATATTAACCTCCGTGTGTGTTTTTGTAGTTATTAACATTTTACACGAAGTTAGTATGAGTTTTTATTTTTTATTTGTGTCACATTTAATTTTACAACTTATCAAATGAAAAGAGAGACTCGAATTAACGAGTCTCACCAATATTTGACATAGAGCCTTTTTATAAAAGTGATGGGATAATGAATTTTATTTTACATTAAATATATATAAAATTTACTTTTGAATGCAATAATTTTGCAGAAGGAGTGAAAGGATGAGTAAAAAAATAAAATATATTTGTAATGGGACGTTAGTTTTAATTTTAATTTTTATTTTTTGGAAAGATGTAGACTTTGGAGATACAGTTATAGTTCAAAACGCAGTTTCTTATGAGAAGGGTAAGGTTATAAAAGTTTTAGATGAAGATACAGTTGAGAGTTATCCAAATTTAAAGACTGGATCCCAAAAAGTTTTGGTTGAAATGAAAAATAAAAGGTTTGATAAACCAATAACTATAGAAAATAATTTATTTTCAGAACATTCTGTGTACTTAAAGGAAGGTTCTAAGGTAATAGTTTATGTGGACGAACCAAAGGGGATTGAGCCATATTATACAATTTATAATTACGACAGATCTGTCTCAATAGCTATTATGTTAATTTTATTTTTAATAATGTTATATGCAATTGGAAAGTCAAAGGGGATAAAATCTGCGGCATCACTTTTTATAAGTTTATATTTAATGTTTTGTTTTATGATCCCTCTAATATATTTGGGACATTCGCCAGTATTGGTTACAATATTAACCTGTGTCTTGGGAAGTATTTATTCGGTTGTAATACTCCAAGGTTACACATTAATTGGACTTGTAAACTTAATAAGTGTGTCAGTTGGATTTATATCTGCTGCAATATGTTTTTATATTTCATCTTATTTCACACATTTAAGTGGATATAATTTAGCTGATGTAGAAGGACTCTTACTTATAAATTCAAAAACAGGATTACAAATATATCCTCTTATGTTTGCAGGTGTTGCCATAGCAGCCTATGGAGCTTGTAAGGACGTTTCCGTTTCAATATCTTCTGCACTTCATGAGATATATGTAAAAAATCCTAAAATAACAAAAATAGAACTTTTTAAATCTGGGATGGTAATAGGAAAGGATATTATAGGTACTATGGTCGATACTTTGATATTTGCATTTTTGGGAAGCTCCATAGCTACAGTTTTAGTTTTAATATCCTATGGAGTTGATTTTAATCAATTAGTTAGTTCGGATTTTTTTGCTGTTGAACTTGTCAATTCGCTCATAGGTACAGCGGTAGTAATTATAATGGTTCCAGTTAGTGCTTATATATCAGGAGTAATCTATAAAAAAGAAAAAATCAAATTAAAAAGAAGATAAATTTACAAAATCTTTAAGAATACATTACAGATTATATTTTTTGACTTTACAATACTGTGAAATAATAATTCTAACTGAAGAGGAGGTATATAATGAAAAGGAGATTCAGTTTATTTTTAGCTATACTAATGTTAGTTTCAGTATTTTCACCATTAGGATTGGGATTTGAAGGTAATGAAATTAGATTTAGTACAAATGTCGTAGAAGCGGCAGAAGATGATGCTCAATTAAATGAAGCAACACTAAAAGAAGAAGTTAATGATGCATCAAATGAAGTGACATCTAAAGAAGAAGTTAATAATGCATCAGATGAAGTGACACCAGATGTAGACAATGGAACACCTTCTACAGAGGATAAAGATTTACAACCAGAAGTAGATCTAAAAGATCAAAATATTATTTTAACAAATGATATATTGACTATAGGAAAAGATGGCACAGAAAGAAACTTTACATGGTATGCAAATACAAAAGAAAAAGGAAAGTTTGAGTTTGCAAAACTAAATGCAGAAAAAGATTTTAAAGATGCAACAGTTCTTGATGCAACAGTTATCGAAAAAACAAATTTTTCAGGATATTCAAGTAATCAAGTAACTTTAGATGGATTAAAACCAGATACTGAATATATGTATAGATTCTCTAATGGAGATACAGTTTCTGAAGTTAAAACTTTTAAAACTGGTGGAACAGGAGATTTTAGTTTCTTCGCAGCAGGAGACCCTCAAATAGGATCAGGTGGATATTTAAATGGTAAAGACGGTTGGGATAAAACACTAAAGCTTTTACCAGAATTAGATTCTAGTGCATCATTCTTACTTTCACTTGGAGATCAAGTAGATACTGGAAAGGACGAAGAACAATATGATGCATATATTAATAGAGAAGGTTTCAATGGATTAACTCTTGCACCAATAATAGGAAATCATGATGAAAGAGGAAATGCTCACGAAGAACACTTCAAAGTTTCAAATGTACAAGATGAAGGAAAATCAAAAGCAGGAAGCAATTACTATTATGTTTACAACAACACATTATTTATCTGTTTAAATTCAAATAACAAAGATTATGCAGAACACAAAGTTACAATTGAAAAAGCAGTTGCAGAAAATCCAAATGTAAAATGGAGAGTAGTAACATTTCACCATCCTCCATACACAGTAGCATCTCATGCATTAGATGATTATATTACAGATATGAGATCAACACTTGTTCCAATATTAAAAGAAAATAAAATTGACCTTGTACTAAATGGACACGACCACGTTTATACAAGAACTCATGTAATGGATGGAACAAAACCAATAATTGAATGGGAAAATGGAGAAGAAGGAAAAGCACCGAGTGAATATGTAAATCCAAAGGGAATTATATATGTTACAACAAACTCTGCATCAGGTTCTAAATTTTATGACATAATGCAAGATAAAAAGTTTGAATATTCAGCAGTAAAGAACCAAGAAAAAGTTCCAAATATTTCAAATGTAAAAGTTACAGATAATTCAATTGAAGTTACAACTTATAGAACTAGCGACAAATCTATTGTAGATAGTTTTAAAATTGTAAAAGAAGATAAAAAAGAAAATCAAGACAAACCAGTTATTCCAACACCAGTTGAACCTGAAAAAGACAATAAAGATGACAAAGAAGAATCATCTTCAAATGTAAGAAGACACAGAAGCCACAGCCATACAAAAACATACCCTGTATATACGTCAAAGTCTAGTAATTTTACAAAGGAAGATGCCTTGAAGAAAGGTGAAGAAATTGCAAATAAAAATTTAACAAAAAATTCTGGAAAAGTTACTGATATTGATGGACATTGGGCTAAAGATTCAATAAATTACGCACTTGAAAATAATTTAATTGACTTAATAGGAAATGAATTTAAACCAAATAAAAATGCTACAAGATATAGTGTAGTAAAGGCATTGGGAAGATTCAAAAAAATTGATGTGGAAAAATATAAAGGCAAGTCTTTGAAAGATGTTGATGCAAATTCAGAAGAATCTGCTTATGTAAATTGGGCAATCAAAAATGGTATTATAGTAGGCTATGAAGATAATACTTTTGGAGGAGATAGAGAGATAACTCGTGAAGAAATTGCGAGAATACTAAATTTATTTGCTGAAAAATTTGATATAAAAGTAAAGAATCTAGAAGCTCCTAAATTTAAGGATCAAAATAAGATTTCTGACTGGGCATCAAAAGATGTAAAAGAAGCAACAGAAAAGGGTCTATTAGTTGGACGTGATGATGGAACTTTTGGACCTAAAGATAATTTAACTAGGGCAGAAGTCGCTCAAATGATTGTAAACATGATTAAATAAAATCACAAGTTAAAGTAAATCTCAGTGTAAGAGCTGAGGTTTATTTTTATCCAATTCTTTATTAAAAAACAATAAAAATTCATTGAAAATCATTAAATGAAGTTTTATTTTTAAATTTTCAAATATAATGACTAAAATGTATATGGAAATTTTATAGCCATTATATTTGATGAAGAAAAAATGAAATTTTATTTTTAAAATGGGATACGTGATTTTAATAAAAGGTGTTGTTGAAAAAGCCCCCTATAAAGACCCCTATATAGAAAAAAGACGAGGAAACATAAAAATCCTCGTCTTTTTTTGATACAATGTATTTATGAAAACCGTTAAAAATACATCATCATTAATTAACTAACTAACTATACACTAGTTAATGATACAATTCAACTAAGATTAAACTTTAATACAGAAATATATCCAATCTGAGCGTCTATTGTTCCCTGGCTATCATTTGCAAAATATTTTGGATAATATCCTCCATTTTGATAAACTGTAAACACAGATAGTCCTACGTTCTGAATATTATTAATTTCTTTTAATGTCAAAGCCTTTGATTTTGATTCCCCAACATTTGCTTTTTCTTGTAGATTCTTAGGAGTAGGAAAGGTCCTTCCGATGACCTCTGTGTGCCCGAATGGGTATTACTCCCCCTCCTAATAATAAAAATACATATTATTGAATAAAAAAATCCTAGATTTTTATTAATTTTTTTAAATTATTTTTATTCAAAATAATCAACTGTCCATTTTACTGCTATTCCTGTTTTTTCGTGGTAGAGGATTCCGTCGCAGTGAGGCCAGTTTTCTGTTCCTACTTTCTTTTTTGCCTCTTCGTAATCTTTTTTCTTGGCAATTTCTATTGTGCCTGGGTAATGGTTTGGACCCTTTTCGATATAGACTACATCTTTTTCGTAACCAGGAATTTCTTCAAGCTTGTGGGTGAAGTCCTTTAGTCCACTTTCCTGAGCCTTGTAAAATAATTCTTCCATTAATCTATCGTAGTGTTCCTTTCTTCTATCAGAAAACATCAATTTGCCAGAGATGTCATCGTCACCTCGAGCCATTTTTTCAATAGAAGGTCCGTATCCTGCCCCATCCATAGCTTCAATCTTTTCATCAAAGACAAAATTCTTATCGCCATCTAAGACATACCTAATTTCCACGGGAGTAGTATAGCCAGATTCGTCATTAAAAATTCCATTCTTGTAGGAATAATTTTCATTAGTTACAATTGCAAGAAAAATTAATTTTCCATCTTCAAAGAAGTCCTTAACTAGATGAGTATAATAAATTTGGTAGTCGCCAGGGTTCTTCATAGTTTCAATATTTTGAACTTGATTTGAAAGTAGAAGTCCTAGGGCCTTGTCCCTTAAATTATCCTTTGACTCAATTAATTTTGAATTTTCTTTTCTAATTTCTTCGTTGTTATAAATACCATCTACTTTTTCCTTGGAAAGTTTAACTATTCTACCGTGAGAATAAATTATTAGATCTCCTGCTTTATCTTCAGTCTTTTGTGTGTCCTTGTTATTAAAGCTCACTCCCATAAAAATTCTTTCGTAGTCATCTAAAGTCAAGTCGCCAAGAATTTCTGCAAGAGGAAATTTTTCACTTGACTCGCCAAGATTTTCTCTTGCAATAAGGAGTTTTATTTCCGGCTCATTTACTTTTTCCTTTTCACTTTCTTCAACTTTATTTTTTTCTGCTAGATCTTCTTTATTGGAATTTTTATTTTTGCCACAAGCAGTGAAAAATAAAATTGCAATTAAAGAAATTATTATAATTTTTAATTTTTTCATATTACCACCCTTTTAACTTATAATATAATAAAGCAAGAGGAGTTTCAATTACAAAAATAATATTAAAGGCTTAAATTATGGTATAATGGTTGTAATTTTAAATAAGGGGGATGCTATGAGAGCTGTTATAACTGTTATTGGTAGTGACAAAATCGGTATTGTATACGAAGTAGTAAAGAAGATGGTGGAATTTGACTTAAATATTGTGGACATCACACAAACAATTTTAGACGACTACTTTACAATGATTGTAATAGTTGACTTGACTAAGATGAATGTTGAGTTCCAAGAAGTTGTTGACGCCTACGAAAAACTTGGCGAAGAACTAGATCTTTCTATTAGGGTTCAACACCAAGGTATCTTCGACAAGATGCACCAAATTTAAGGAGCTATTATGGATAAGAGAAGAATATTAGAGACAGTTAGGATGCTTGACCAAGAGAACCTAGACATTAGGACTGTAACTCTTGGCATATCACTTTTAGACTGTATAGATAAAGATGGCGAGGCTGCTCGCGAAAAAATTTACAATAAAGTTATTAAGTACGGCAAGCACTTAGTTGACTACGCCAATGAAATCGGAAAAAAATATGGCGTAGAAATTGTAAACAAGAGAGTTTCAGTTACACCTATTGCACTTATCGCTGGGGCAACTGAGGAAAAAGACTACACAGAATTTGCAAGGACCCTAGATAGGGCTGCAAAGGAAATTGGCGTTGACTTCATAGGTGGTTTTTCGGCCCTAGTTCATGGAGAGATGACGCCAGCTGATGAAATTTTAATAAATTCAATTCCTCGCGCACTTGCTGAAACAGAAAAAGTTTGTGCTTCAGTAAATGTTGGGACAACAAAAAAAGGTCTAAACATGGATGCAGTTAAACTTCTTGGCGAAAAAATTGTTGCCACTGCAGAAAATACTAAGGATGCAGACTCCATTGGCTGTGCAAAGCTTGTTGTCTTTGCCAATGCAGTGGAAGACAATCCCTTTATGGCAGGAGCCTTTCACGGAGTTGGCATGGGGGATGTAGTCCTTCACGTTGGAGTTTCTGGTCCAGGTGTAGTTAAGTATGCCCTAGAAAAAGTTAAGGGCGAAAGCTTTGATGTAGTTTCAGAAACTATTAAGAAGACTGCCTTTAAAATCACAAGGCTTGGCGAACTAATTGGCACAGAAGTTGCCAATAAGGTGGGAGTTCCCTTTGGCACAATTGACTTGTCCCTTGCACCAACACCAGCTATTGGCGATTCTGTTGCAAGAATCCTAGAAGAAATTGGCGTAGAATTTGCAGGAGGACATGGAACTACAGCTGCCCTTGCCATGTTAAATGACGCAGTGAAAAAAGGTGGCATCATGGCATCTGACCATGTTGGAGGACTTTCTGGTGCCTTCATACCAGTAAGTGAAGACGAGGGCATGATTGAAGCTGCAAGAAATGGTCACATTGGACTAGATAAGCTTGAAGCCATGACTTGCGTGTGCTCAGTTGGTCTCGACATGATTGCAATTCCAGGAGACACTAAGGCATCAACACTTGCTGCCATAATTGCCGACGAAGCCATGATTGGAATTATAAATCAAAAGACAACTGCCGTTAGACTCATCCCAGTAATAGGAAAGGGCGTTGGCGAAGAAGCAACCTTTGGCGGACTACTTGGTTCAGCTCCAATAATTCCAGTCCATGTGGGAAGCAGTGAAAGATTTGCAAACCGCGGTGGCTTTATACCAGCTCCCGTTCACAGCTTTAAGAACTAAAAAAATAAATTTTAAGTGTAGGTGGACTGCCTACACTTTTTTTAATATTTGCAGTTATTACTCATGAACTTATGACCATAAAAAATTAAAATGGAGTTAGAAATGAAACACTTTAGATTATCAGACATTATTATATTTGTTGGAATTTATATTTTTGCAAGTTCTATCCTGAATAGAGATAAGAATAAGAAAAAATTTTTGGGAATCATCCTGACAGTCTTGGGATGCATCCTAAAATATTTGAATTATTAAAAATTAAAAAAATTTAAAAAGCAAAATAAAATCACAGGAGACTTGCAAGCTAAGGAGGCAATATGGAAGACATAATACTTGTAAAAAATATTGAGAAAAACTTTAAGGGCAAAAAACTCTTTTGTGATTTTTCTTTTTCTGTGGATAAAAACACTGTCCACGCCCTTGTTGGACCCAATGGGTCAGGAAAGACAAGCCTACTTAGAATTTTGACGGGCATTTATAAGTGCCAAGGTCATGTGGAAGTCAAGGCTTCCTATGCCATGCTACTTGAAAATGACTACCTCTATGAGGAAAAAACTGGCATGGAAAATATAAACATCTTCTCCCTTTATTTTGGCGCAGACAAGGAAAATTATAAAAAATATTCTGACATATTGGGGATTACAGATGACCTTAATAGAAAAGTTGCAACTTATTCCAAGGGCATGAAGAGGAAATTATCTCTTCTAATTATTGTCTTAATGAATAGGGACATAATCTTTTTAGATGAAGTAACTTCTGGTGTGGACCCTCTTTCTCGCGTAGAGATAAGAAAAATTATTGCCAGCTTAAAGGAGGAAGGCAAGACCCTTGTCATCACCTCTCACGACTTGTCAGAGATAGAAAAAGTTGCAGATAAAGTTACCATGATTAAGGATGGAAAAATTTTATTCACCAGAGAAATTTCTCAGCTTGGAGAAGATCTTGAGGACTTATTTATAGAGGAGGGATCAAAATGAAGGACAAGGATTTAAATAAGGCTACGAGATACATAATCTTTAGGGACAAAGAAGTGATTATCAATACAATTTTATTTTTCCTACTTGCCCTTGCCTACCTCTTCAGCCTTTACAAGTTTCTCTTTGGGGCAAGGGGAGAGGATTTTATCATCTTATTGGCCTACGCCCTCATACTTGGCTTTGGGATAATTGGCTCTAACACTATTCTTGTAAATTTAAGTCTCAGGGACAAGCTAAGTGGCAGGTTGGAGTTTTTATTGGGGACTGGACTTGATGTAAGAGAGATAATAAAGGCATATTCAATAGATAACTGGAGGCTTTCATCTCTTGCTTCCTTTGTAATTTTTTTTGGAACTTATGTGATTTGTGACTTGGACAAATCCTTTATCGCCCTTTACCTAACTTGTATCACCCTTCATTATTTTTTGATCTTGACCCTTAACATAAGGGCAATGTATAGGAAGAATTTTAAGTTTTTCAAAAATATAGTTTTCTTTTCCACGAGTCTTATGATTTATCTCTTGGGAAATTTTTCTGGAAGGATTCTAAAATTTCTAGGTCTTATAAATTTGGACTTAAGCCTATTTTTAATTCTTGCAAATGTAATTATTGGTCTTGCTTTAGGTCTTTATTCTTTTTACCAAGTTAGAAATTTGGAAAATGAAAATGTAATGGAGGTGAAGGCAGAGTGGTCTTAAAATTAATTGGTCTTGACCTAAAGAAAATCCTGGACAGGAATGCCCTCTTAATGGGTTTCTTTGGACTTATTTTTACCCTTCTATCAAGGGCATCTCTTGAAAAAAACACAAGTCTATCAAGGCTCATAGGCCTAGAGGGTCTCGCCCTCCTCTTTTTAGTTTTTGCCTTAGAGTTTTCCAAGGGGACCCTTCAAGAAGACAAGGCCAGGAAAAAATTAGAATTTCTTCTTGTCAATGGTGTCTCCATAAGATTTTTGCTAGAAAAATATTTTGGGACCTTATTTTTTTCAAGCCTCATTACGCTTTTGCCTTCCCTAATATTTTTTGCCTTTAAGACAAGGATTGGGGTCCTTGAAACTTTAAACTTCCTAGTCACAGCTTATCTTTACACAAGTTTTTTAATTTTAAAAATTTTAAATACAGAAAACATGAACAAGATGGCTGGGCTCCAAAAGGAGATAATTCTTTTTGGAGGCCTTGTACTAATAGTCTCAACTAATATTTATATTTTCACTTCTGTGATAAAATTGTACTTGATAGGCAAGTTTTTAATTTTAATTTTTGCAAATATTTTTGTGGCAGTAAAGACAAATAAGGAAAGGATTGCGGTGACCTACTTTTGATCTATAAGAGAATTTTAAAAATAATAATTTCACATGCCGCCCTGATTTTTTATTGGTGCTACCTCTATAAGACAGGCGAAATTACAAGCAAGGATCCAATAATAAACTTAACTTCAGCAGGATTAATCCTAATTATTTATGGATTCATTTACACAGAAATTACTAAGAAAGAGGATAAAAAAACTGACGGACTTTATATTTTTGCCTCACTCTTATTTTTTGCCCTTGCCCTAAATAAAAATTTTAATTTTTTAATTTGCCTTGGTCTTGGACTTGTGACTTCAATTTTTTATATAGTGAAAAACTTGCGAAAAGAGAAGACTTTTTACATAAGTATTCTTCCAATTTCAAAAAAGATGACTCAGGTCTTTACGGGAATCTTCATTTGCGTGATTATGCTTTTAACTGATCTCTTAGACCTTGATGTCCTTGTAATAAATATTTTTAATCAAGTTATATTTTTTGCCTGCTGCCTTTTCTTTTTCCTATTCTTAAAGGATAGGGAAGATGTCTACGACAAGACCTTTAAATTATTTTACATGTCTCAGTACCTGGCAAGTGAAAGGGAAAATTTTGCAAGGCTTATCCACGATGAGGTCCTACAAGATATTTTTGCTGCCAAAAACTATTTGAGTCTTAAAGAGCCCAAGGTCCATGAGGCAAGCGACTTGCTTACAAAATTAAATGAAAGACTGAGAAAAATTATGAAGTTTTATCAGACAAGTCTCTTTGAAGACTTTGGCATGGAAGAAAATATTCATGGTATCTTTGAAAATGTGGCCAGCCTTTATCCTTATAAGACTCCAAAAATTGACAAGAAAATTTCAAGTGCCTTAGAAAATTTAAGGGGCGAAGAAGTAAAATTAATTGCCCTAATTACCAAGGAGCTTGTCAACAACATCTACAAGCATTCAGAGGCGACCTATATTTTTTACAGACTCTATGAAGATAGAGGCTTTATAATTATGGAAGTGGAAAGCGACGGCATGGCTGAAGGGGACTTTAAAAATATAGAGGATTCAAAGAGGGGGGTTCTCCTTTTGAAGATGCTAATTTCCTCTAATGAAGGCGGAATTTCCTACGAGGACAGGGGAAGGACCCTTTACACAAAAATAAGATTGAGAAGGTTTAGAGATGAAAATTCTTTTATTAGATGACCACAAAATTTTTGGCGAGAGCTTAAGGCTCCTCTTGGAAGATAGGGGGATCTCCTGCTTTTACACAAATGAAGTGGAAAAATTTTATGCTGAAATGAAAAAGGACTATGACATTTTTCTTGTGGATATAAATTTAAAGAGAGACGAGACGGGCTTTGACATCTTGGATAAAATTTATGACTTTGACAAAAATAAAAAAGTTGTAATTTTAACTTCCTACGACATGATTAACTACAAAAGAAAAGCAGAGGAAAAGGGCGCCAGAGACTTTATAAATAAGTCTGTGGAAGTGGATGTATTAATTGAAAGGCTAGAAAGAGTCTATAGAGATGAAAAAATTTTATCTAAAGATCAATGCGCTGACCTTTTTGAAGCTCTCACAAAAAGAGAGGAAGAAATTTTGACTGAACTTGTAAAAGGAATGACAAAAAAAGAAATTGCAGAGAAACTTTTCATAAGCGAAAGGACCCTCTACAATCACATAGCAAATATTTACGCAAAGCTTGGGGCGAAAAACCTTGTTGAGGCTTACAACACTGCCATGGAGCTTGGCTACATCAAACCCATTATGTAAAAAACTAGGTCCACATGAACCTAGTTTTCTTTTTATCAGTCTTTTGAAATTATTTTGTATAGGGCATCAGATGTCTTTCTTTTTTTCTCGCGCAAATCGTCATTTTTTGCGTAGCCAAGAGCTATTACAAGTCTAATTTTGCTCTTGGTTTTTAAAAATTTTTGCAACTTTTCTTCGTCAAACCAACCGATTATACAAGTTGATAGTCCAAGGCTTGTGGCTTCTGCTGTAAAGTAGGCGGCAGATATGCCTATGTCAATGGACTTGTAGTCTTGATTCTTTACGCTTGAGCCAATCTTGGCAGACAAGTTGTAATTTTCTTCTGTTACAATGGCAAAGGCAGCTGCGTCCTTGGTAAAGGAGTTCATCTTGCCAAGTTGAAAATATTTTGAAAGGTTTTTGGCATCGTCGCCGCGGACAAGGTAATAGTAGTAGGGCTGCGCATTGCAAGCTGATGGTGCAAGCTTCATAGTCTCAAGGCAAGCCTCAATTTTTTCTATTTCAACTTCTCTATCTGGGTCATAGTCTCTACATGACTCTCTTTTTTTCGCCAATTCTTTAAATTCATTAAAATCCATATTATCCCTCTAAAAATTCATCTAAGTTTCCATCAAAAAAGTAAAATTCGTCGTCGCGCTTAAGTGCAGGCACGCCAACGCGATTTTCTTCAACAATTTCGTCAAAGTCCTCGGAGAAGTCCCTCTCCTTTAAAAATCTCTTCAAGTTTGCCATTGATGCCGTTATGTCTACAATTTCGCAGTCCAAATTTTTTTCTTTTACTGCGGCAATTGCAGGTGGACAGTCTGGGCAGAGGCTTGAAACAAATAGTGTAAGCATATTATTTTCCTCCAAAAATTTATCTAGCGCCCTATAAAAATCTTCATCGGCACTATTATCTCTCTTTGCAATATTAAAATAAACTTGTCTCTCTCGCATTTTTCTCTTAAAGTGACGGCTCTCTAGCATGGCAACTATATTTTCATCGTCTATGATCTTACCCTGAAAGTCCATGACTCTTGCCTTTTTTGAAAGGGCAAGGGAAGATAGACCCTTGTCATTTGTTATGACCAGATCTCCACTTTTTGCATGATTGGCAATGTAGATGTCGGCTGCTTCCTTGGAGATGTCAACGCTAATGACCTCGCCATAAGTTGGTGAGAAGTCCTGGCTGTAATTTTTTACCAAGAGAAGCCTTGCACCGTATTTTTGGCAGAGCCTTTCACATATTTCACGCACTGGTGAACCGTCTGCGTCTAATAATATTTTCATATTTATCTTTTACCCAAAGTATTTTCACAATATCATGCAAGGAAAAAGTATTGAAAATTTATTAATTTTTATATAGACTTAGTTTAGGAGGTCAATATGAAATATATTTATAGAATATTTGTATTCCTTACAGTTATACTCCTCCTTGGAGCACTAGGACTTACATTTATATTTATGCCAAGGGGAAAAAAATTAGATGAAAATAAAAAAATTATAAATAAAGAAGAAGTTACTGAGCCAGAAAAAATTACTGTCTTTAATGACCATGAGGACATTGTAAATATTTTATTAGTTGGACTTGATTCCAGCCAAGTGACTTATGAAAAGGACGAGGACTCTAAGAGGGCAGACACAATTATGCTCTTGTCCATTGATCCAAAGTACGACAGAGTTAGACTTTTATCCATCCCAAGAGATACATACTACAAGTTAAAGGGCTACGACAATTATAGGATGAATGCAGCCTATGCTCGTGGAGGCATTGACCTTCAAGTTTCAAGTGTAGAGGACTTTATGGGAGTAAAGATTGACCATTATGTTACAGTTAATTATGAGGCAGTGAAGGAGCTTGTAGATGCCATTGGGGGAGTGGAAGTTTACACGCCAGAATACAAGTACACAGATCCATCGACTATACCGCCACTAGAAATTAATTTTGAAGAAGGTCTTCACCTATTAGATGGAGAAGATGCAGTTAAATATCTTAGAATGAGAAAACTTTACAAGAATCAAGACCTTGACAGGATTAAGGCACAGCAAGATTTCATCATGAAGATTTTTGACAAGATGAAGTCACCTAAAATGCTTTTAAAAGTTCCAAAACTTGTTTCCATTGCCAATAAACACATTGAGACGGACATGAACTACGGTCAGCTTTCCTATCTTGCCTACTATGGTATAACTCTGGACAAGGAAAATATTGGCATGAAAACTGTGGAAGGCACTACTAAAAAGGGATCGCCTTTATATTTTGTGGATAAAGATAGTGCAACTTATGAAGCCCATGAACTTGTAAGACTGAGAGATAAGGAGTCTGAAGCAAGTGAAGAAGACTTAAATTATACTGAAGAAGAACTTAAGAATATGACAGAGGAAGAAAGAGCGGCTATTGAGCAAAAAATTAGAGACAAAAAGCTTAGGGAAAAATTAAAAGAAGAAGCTGTGAAAAAAGAAGACTCCACCTCTGCTAATGAAAATGAAAGTAAAGATGAAAATTAAATAGGGAAAATTAAGTTTTAAGAAAGACCATCATGCTTGTGATGGTCTTTTTTAATGTAATTCTTATTGAGCTAGAAGCTCTATTATATTTTTTACAACTTCCTTGGACTTTTGCATCTGGTCAAGGCTTACAAGTTCGTAGCGACCGTGATAATTGTAGCCACCAGTGAAGATGTTTGGAGTGGGAAGACCCATAAAGGATAATTTTGAGCCGTCAGTTCCGCCCCTTACTGGGCCAATTTTTGGAGTGACGCCAGATTTTTCAAAGGCACTTTTTGCAAGATCAATTATTTCCATGTGGTCTTCTAAAACTTCTCTCATGTTGTAGTATTGGTCCTTGATTTCAAGCTTTATGCGACCATGGTATTTTTTATTTAAGAAATCTGCAATCTCCTCAAATAATTTTTTCATGTCTTCAAACTTTTCTCTTGAGTGATTTCTTATGATGTAGTTCATTTTTGTAAATTCAACAGATCCCTCTATGCCAAGAAGGAGGGAAAAGCCCTCATAGCCTTCTGTGTATTCAGGTCTTTCATTTACTGGGAGCATTGAATTAAATTCCATGGCAATTAGCTGTGAGTTTATCATGGTGTCCTTGGCAGAACCTGGGTGGACATTTTTGCCTTGGATTTCGATTTTTGCTGAAGCCGCGTTAAAAGTTTCGTATTCAAGCTCGCCAAGAGGTCCGCCATCAACTGTAAAGGCAAAGTCTGCCCCAAATTTTTTCACATCAAACTTGTCGGCACCTCTGCCAATTTCTTCGTCAGGTGTAAAGGCAATTTTTATGTCGCCATATTTGGCATCCTTGTCCCTTAAAAGTTCTTCCACAGCAGAAATAATTATGGCTATGCCAGCCTTGTCATCAGCACCTAAGAGTGTAGTTCCGTCAGTTGTTATAAGAGTTTCGCCCCTTAAGTCCTTTAAGAAGGGAAAGTCGGAGACAGATGTGGTGAAGTCCTCATTTAATTTTATGTCGCAGCCATCATAATTTTCAATGACCCTTGCCCTTACATCTTTGCCGCTCATGTCGGGAGCAGTGTCCATGTGGGCAATAAAGCCCACAGTCTTCTTGGCCTTTACATTGCCAGGAATTTTTCCGTAGACATAGCCATTTTCGTCAATCTCCGCCTCAATGCCAAGGGAATTTAACTCCTCCACCAAGAAATTTCCAAGCTTTAACTGTCTTTCTGTTGATGGACAAGTAGGGGAACTTTCGTCACTTGTTGTCTCAAAGGAAACATAATTTAAAAATCTATCTAAAATATTTGTCATAAAAAACCTCCAATGAATTTATTTTATCAAAAAAATTAAAAAAAATAAAAGCGACTAAAAAGTCGCCTTTAAAAAATTAATCAAACTTATAAATATTTATGCCAGTGTAGTCGTCCTTTTGTCTTTCCACAGTGCCCTCTATTACATTAATAGTTAGTTCGCAAGTTACACTTATCTTGGCAGACTTCAAATGACCGCCATAAACTTTTCCATCTGTGTCTGATGCAGATATGTGAAGGTGTGGATAGTATTCGCCATCTAGGGTTGTGATGCTACCAATTAGAGATAAAATTTCAAATTCGCCCTTGAAATTTTTTTCCTTGTAATCTCTTTTTGCCAGGCTAAAGAGTCCAATATTGAAGTCGTCTGTGGCTCCAATCCCATAAATGCTTGCAAGTTTAATATTTTCCTTTAAAGCAAGATCCTTTAATTTTTCGTGAACTTCTTCAGTTCTGTCAATCCTTGCGATAATTTTGTCGCCAAATCTTTTGTAATCCATAATTCCTCCTATTTTTATTATCGAAACATTTGAAAAATTTTAACTTCTTTAAATTAATTTTACCAAAAGTTTTTAAAAATTAATCAAAATCATTTTTTGAAATTCTATCTTCCACAGAGTATTCGTTGTCCAAAATTTCCACATCATACTCCTCATTAAACATTGGCGAAGACAAAATATAGTCGCCAGTAGTAGGAGATGTTGCCATGGCAATATTGTATAGGGTGGAAATCCTAAGTAATGCCTTGACATCGGGGTCGTGAGGTTGAGCCTCAAGAGGATCCCAGAAGAAGATCAAAATATCAATTTTTGAATCAGAAATTTTTGCACCAAGTTGTTGATCTCCACCAAGTGGACCAGAAACAAGGCGTTTGACATCAAGAGATGTCTCACGAGAGATGAGGGCAGCAGTGGTCCCCGTTCCAATAAAATTGTGCCATCTTAATTTTTCTTCGTGCCTTTTAACCCAAGCCAGGAGTTCCTTTTTCTTGTGGTCATGGGCAACAAGGGCTATGTTTTTCTTTTCCTTCACTTTAATTTTTTTAACTTGCATAAGTACCTCGAATTTTTAAAAAATCTTGACTAAGCTCTTTCTTTAATATATAATATCAAAGATTGAAATCCTTGCATAGTTTTTTTAGCTATGCCGTAGACCATGAGGAGGTGAAAGTATGAACAAATACGAAGCGGTGATTATGTTTTATCCTGAAGTGGAAGAAGAAAAAAGAAATGCTTCTTTCGACAGACTTAAAAAGGTAATCGAAAAAGACGGTAAAATTGATAACGTTGATGAATGGGGCATGAGAAAATTAGCTTACGAAATCGACTACAAAAAAGAAGCTTATTATATTTTCGTTGAATTCGAAACAAAACCAGAAGACATTGCTGAAATCAACAGAGTCGCAAAGATCATGGACCCAGTTATGAGACAAATGATTATAAAAGTTGAAGACTAAGGAGTTTTTATGAATTGTGTTAGTTTAATAGGAAGACTAGTAAGAGATCCAGAACTTCGTTATGCGCAAAATGGAACAGCTATTTGTCGTTTCACTATTGCTGTTGACAGAAGAATGTCAAAGCAAAAGAGACAAGAAGCACAAGCTAATAATCAACAAACTGCTGATTTTATTGGCTGCACAGCTTTTGGTCAAACAGCTGAACTTATTGCCAATTACCATAGAAAAGGAAGTCAAATTGGAGTTGAAGGTAGAATCCAAACAGGAAGCTACGAAAAAGAAGGAAGAACAATTTATACAACAGATGTTGTTGTAAATGCTATTTCTTTTATCGGCTCAAGCCAAGGACAAAACCAAGGCGGATTTAACCAAAACCAAGGCGGCTTTAATCAAAATAATTTCCAAAGTCAAAACCAAGGTGGATTTAACCAAGGCGGCTTTAATCAAGGTGGGTTTAATAATGATCAACCAGTAAATTCAGCCTACGGAAATGACTTTTCAAAAAACGATAATGACGATGAAGATGGATTTTTCCCTGTTGATAATGACGATATTCCATTTTAAGGAGGGTAAAAATGCAAAGAAGATTTGGCAGAAGGAAAAAAGTAGATCCTTTTGAAAAAGATAAAACTAAAAAAATTGACTATAAAGATGTTGATATGCTAAGAAATTATATTTCTGACCGTGGCAAAATTCTTCCAAGAAGAATCACAGGTTTAACAGCAAAACATCAAAGAGAAATGACAGTTGCTATAAAAAGAGCAAGACAAATCGCACTTATTCCATATAGCGCTGACTAAGAGATCTTAAATTAACTGTTGGGTACCAACCCAGCAGTTTTTTTCTTGCAAATTTTTAATAAGTGATTAAGAGATAAATTCATTTTAACAGTTATTATTACTAACTAAATTATTGTATCTTTAAAAAAACTTTCATGATATTTTTAAAAAAATACTTTAAAGAATTGTATTAAATAAAGACATTTTTTTCATGTTTTACAATAAAAAAAACTGATAATTTCAATGTTTTTTTAAAGTAGACCTTTTAAATAAATGAGAGTAGGGTATAATAGAAAACGCAATAAAAATTCACATATATAGTATAGTATTTTGAAAGAAGGTTAAAATGGAAAATTTTAAAAAAATTATTGAAAGTAAAAAATTAAAATCATCTGACAAAAAACCTAGATATGGTACAAGAAAACTATCAGTTGGACTAGTATCATGTATGCTAGGTTATTTTGTTTTTATGTCACCTACAGTTGTAAATGCACAAACTGTTGAAGTAGAAAGTGATACGACAACTTCTGTATCAGAGTCAGTGGATGAGCCTCAGAAGGCAGAAGTAAATGAAAACTCAGAATCGGCAAGTGTTTCTGGCGACAAAGAAGTAGCAAAAAAAAACACAGAAGTAGAAGAAAGAAAAGAAGCTACAACCAATGTAGCAGTAGAAAATGAAGAAAATGCACTAGAAAAAAAGACAGAAGTAGTTGCAAATTCTGAAGAAATTACAAATAAAGAAGGAGCTCCCCTAGTAGTTGAAGACAAAAAAGATGCTACAGGAGATAAAAAAGCTGAAGAAGAGGATGCAGAAAAAGCTGCAAAAGCAGTTGAAGAAAAAGAAGAAACTGTAAGTGCAAAAGAAAATAAAGACGAAAAAGAAGTCGAAAATAAAGATGTAGCAACAGAAAATGCTGGAGATCTTGAAGTAGCCGCAGAAGAAAAAGAAGCTCTAGGAATTTCAGAAGAAATAGACCCTGAAGCACAAACTGCAGAAGCAGCATCAGAAGAAACTCAAAACAAAACTAAAGATATTAGCAATGACATTATTAATCCTAGAGTTAGTATTCGTACAGAAAACACTACTAAACCTGGAACCTTAGATGCAGGACTTGGTGAACAACTAACATGGGGTGTATCTTTTACAACACCAGAAGGAACTAAAAAAGGCGACACATTTACAGTAAAATTGTCTGATAACATGAGCTTAAAAGGTCTTGAACCAGATACAGATTATGCCCTACCAGTTAAATTTGGTGATAAAATAATTGCAACTGCTAAAAGAATAGACAGACAAACTATCCAATATACTTTTACAAAAGATATAGAAGAAATGAAATACGCCAGAGTTTACATTATAAACTCAGCTCAAGAAAACAAAGATGTTGTACAAAATTCTGGAGATCAAACTTTCAAAATTAACGTTGGCGAGAAATCAAAAGCTGAGAAAGATATTAATGTTGATTTTGGTAAATTATACCATGCTGAAACTAGTGAAAATGTTAATGGTAGGAGTCAGTTTACAGAATTTAACCCTGAGACTGGTGAGTTTACTCAAGTATTTTATTTAAATCCAGAATCAAAAGTAATTAATACATCCTCTACTAATGATCAAAATGGTAGAGAGTGGGGAAAAGTAGGCTTTCTACTTTCAAGTCCTCATGATGCAGATAAGCCAAGAAGCGTTGATTATTTAGAAAGAAATACTACAATAGAAGTTAAAAAACTTCCTAAGGGTGCAAAATTACCAGATGCTATAATTGAAAATCCAGAAGGAGCTCAACTAGCAACAAAAGTTGAAGGCGAATTCCGAGACTTCAAAGGTGAACCTATGTTTACCATGAACTTTGGAGGTGGAAATAAAATTGATAGCCCTTATGTAGTTGTAGTTAAAGGTCATGCCAATAAAATTGATGGCAAATATACTGAACTATACTCTAATGGAACTTTATATGGTGATGGGGATGCAAGTTTATTCTTAGATAACCTATATACTGTTCAAGAAAATAGTACGGATTCTGAAGGTGAAAAAGAAACTTTAGGATATTTTAAAGAACATCATATTTATATAACTAAAGAAAATGGAAAAGAAATAAGCAGATTTAAAATTCCAGGAGCAACTGTATCAGGTACAGCTGACGAATACTATTACACAGACAAAAATGAAATACCAGGATATCACTTTGTAAAAATTGGTGAAGGAGATAATGCCCCAAAAAATGATCCAGCTTATAATGATAAAGGAAAAATAACACAAGGTCACTTCAAAGTAGGTGAAACAAAAGAAGTAACTTATATTTACGAAAATGATATTACAACAAAGGGTTCATTTACAGAACATCACGTATACAAAGTATATGTTGATGGAGTTGAAGACAAGAGTCAAGAAAGCAAAATCGATATAGATAAGACAACAGGTAAGGCAACAGAAACCTTTACAACTTCAGCAAAACCAAATGGAACTGAAGACGATAAAAAAGAAGGTTTCAAACTAGCTGAAAATGGAATCACAAAATCACCTGAAATCACAGAAGATGTAACAGGTGCAGAAGTAACACCAAACTATGTTGATAAAAAAGATCTTGAAGTAACTTACGTTTACAGAAAAGATACTACAACATCAGGTTCATTTACAGAACATCACGTATACAAAGTATATGTTGATGGAGTTGAAGACAAGAGTCAAGAAAGCAAAATCGATATAGATAAGACAACAGGTAAGGCAACAGAAACCTTTACAACTTCAGCAAAACCAAATGGAACTGAAGACGATAAAAAAGAAGGTTTCAAACTAGCTGAAAATGGAATCACAAAATCACCTGAAATCACAGAAGATGTAACAGGTGCAGAAGTAACACCAAACTATGTTGATAAAAAAGATCTTGAAGTAACTTACGTTTATAGAAAAGATGTAAAATCTTGGACACCATTAGAACCAGCTACTCTTATCAAAGGTGATGACCCTAATAAAGATCCTAAGGAAGATCCTAAGAAACCTAATGAACCAACTCCTCTTGTTCCTCTAACTCCGGCAGAACATGTTGAACCTAAGGAGTCAACTCCTCCTAGAAGGGACCACAAGACTCCAGGCACTCCTGTAGTGACTGAAGTTCCATCAACTCCAATAGTTGAAACTGAAAAGCCAGTTGAAGAAAAAACTGAAAAGCCAGTTGAAGAAAAAACTGAAGAAACTAAAGAAGTTGAAAATAAGGAAGAGAATTTAGAAGAAGTTAAGAATGTTGAAAGTGAAGATAAAGTTGTAGAAAAAGTTGAAACAAAAGAAGAAGATAAAAATTTTGCTCTAGTTTCTGCAAATGACGATACAAAAGCACCTAAAACAGGTGACGCAGGTATTCTTTCTTCACTAGGTCTAGGCTCACTTGCTGCAAGTGGTCTTGCATTTATTGAACTTAAGAAGAGAAACAAAAAGAATAAATAATTTATTTTGATTAAATGAATTAAAGTAATTTGTTGAGAGATCCCCAGGAAGTCTGGGGATTTTTTCTTGGCAAATTTATTGTGAAGTCCTTATAAGATTCTAACTTGTAAACTCTCATAGCTTTAAATTTGCTACTTCTTTTTAATTATTTTTAAGATATAATCATACTAAAGAGAGAAAATTGGAAATATTTTAAATTTAATTTATAAGGAGGTTTTTTTATGAAGAAGAAATTTATTTTGGGAGCGTCCATACTGGCTCTTGCTATACCAACTTTTGTTTTTGCAAATTCTGATATTAGGCTTTGGGTCAAGGGCAAAATTGTAAATACTGATGTTGCGCCCTATATTTCTGAGAGCAGAACTATGGTACCTATAAGGGTTATTTCAGAAAATTTGGGAAAGATCGTTACTTGGAATAATGATGATAAAAAAGTTAATATTAAGGATGAAAAGGGCAATGAGTTTTCTCTTGTTATTAATGAAAAATTTATGGAAGACCTTTCCAGCAATGTAAATAGAAAGATAGAGCTTGATGCGCCAGCTGCAATTAAAGATGACAGGACCTTTGTTCCTATAAGGGCAATCGCTGAAGCCTTTGGCGAAAGGGTTGATTGGGACAATGACAAGAGAGTGGTTGTAATTGGCGAAGCTTATGAGTCTAAGAAGATAAAGGATACTGTTAAAGAAAACTCAGAAGATCCTCTTGGTCTTGACTACCTTTACAATAAAGACATGGCAGGAAAGTCTGATGAAGAAAAGGCAATTTATGAAAATAAAATGAGAAATATGCCTTCCAAAGTTTTTAAGGGCAGAAAAAATGGTGAAGTAGAGGCTTGCCTTGCTTGGTTATCCTTTGCCAAGGCTGGAGAATTTTTTGGGCCTGAACTAAATAAGGATCCTTTTTTAAATCCTAATAAGGATGGATTTGACATAGACCTAACTAAAAGGGGAGAATCCATGTCTAGCTACGACGACTACGAAAAGGATGAGAAATACACTAGAGAAATCATGGGTGTAAGCTCTGGTCCTTCAATGGCAGAGCTTGAACATTTTGATTATTATTTAAATTTTGATGGCACTTTTAATTATTTTAGGCTCCCTCTACACTATCAAGGTGACGCTCCGGAAATGTTAAAGGAAGTTAAGGATATTGTTTCTAAGCCCAAGAAGGTAAAATTTATCAAGGCTGATAAAAAGGATGTTGAAAAGCTTTTAAAGATTTTGGGAGAAATGTCTTACAATCCCTATAAGTAATAATTTTTAGAAGAAGGCTAGCTTGTGCTAGTCTTTTTTGTTTTGACTTTTATAAAGAAATACAAATTATAGCCAATCAGAAAGCCAATTGACTGTCTATCCCAGAAGTCAGACCTATAATATTTTATTTTTAGAAATTCTAAAAGAAGAACAAGGAGGCTTAAGAGATAAAAATATTTTCTCTTGCATAAATTTGATTTTTCTAACTTGTAGCCATATAAAAATTCTAACATAACATAAGCAATGGACTTTATAATAAAGGAAAAATTCATATTATCACCAAAATTATTTTAACAAGTTCTTGTAAAATGGGCGTAAAAAAACCAGGAAAATTAAATAAGCCTGGTTTTTAAAATTTATTAAATTATTTTAACTTATCTAAAGAATAGATAAAGTATTGGCATAGTGATTACTATACTTAAAATAACTCTTTCAATCCAAATTATAATATAATCTGAGAATTTTAGAGGTATTTCTGTTCCCATCATTACAGGAATTGATGCTGAGAAGAATAGGATTTCTGAAACTGATACTACTGCTACTAGCATTTTTGCTATTAGTCCAAGTCCTGCGTTTGCTACTACTGGTGCTGGTAAAAGCATCTCTGCTATACTCATGCCAAGGGCTTGTGCCACCATAAGTGGTTGTTCTACTCTAGTAATTAGTGTGAATGGGTAGAAGATGTAGCCAATAATATCAAAGATTGGAGTGTACTCTGCAAGTAAAAGTCCTATCATACCTACGCCAAGAAGAGATGGTGCAATGTTAAGTGCCATTTTAAATCCATCGATAAAGTTATCTTTTACAACTGATGCTAGTGAGCCAGAATTTTTATATCCAGTCATACCTGCATCTAGGGCTTCGCCAAAAGTAACTTTTTTCTTTTCTTCAGGTACATATTCTTTTCCAGAATAATATTCTTGTGGCTTTTTGTTTAGTGGGAAAATTCTTGCTGTTATTGCTGTTACTAAAAATGTTACAAAAAGTGTAATCCAGAAGTAGGCTAGCCAGTAGTCTAACAAGTCCAAAGTTTTTGCAACTATAATCATAAAGGTTGCAGATACTGTTGAGAAACCTGTTGCTATAATTGCTGCTTCTTTCTTTGTGTAAGTGTCTTCCAAGTAAACTCTATTTGTAATTAAAAGTGCAAGGGAATATGAACCTACGAAGGATGCAACGGCATCTACTGCTGACCTACCTGGAGTTTTAAAGACTGGTCTCATTACGGGTTCCATAAACACACCAATAAATTCCATTAGTCCAAAGCCAGTTAAGAATGCCAAGAAAACTGATCCAATTGGCACGATTGTAGCTACAGATACCATGATTCCGTTCCAAATAAGTGGAAGCATATCACCATCAAAAATTCTTGCAGGACCCTTATTAGTTACATACATAAATACAAAGACTAAGGCTACAAGTTTAATTGCAAAGAATACTGAGTGAAGTTTACTCTTTTGCCAAGATTTAGTTTTTATTGCATAGGCTATACCGGCAAGTACCATGAAAACTCCAAAAACTAAATTGTAATTTGGAAGCTTTTTCACAAGGCTTGTGATGTGGTCAATTGGTATACTCTTTGCTCCGCCAATTGTAACAGGCACAAAGAACATAAAAATTCCAAAAAGTGAATAAAAAATAAATAGTGCAATGTCCGTCGAGTTGAATTTTTTCTTTTCCATAATGTCCTCCTTAATTTATATTAATATACTATGGTTAAGCTTTATTATACCATAGTATTAGCAGATAAAATGAGAGTTGACTAAGTTTCAACTTATTTTTTTAAAAAATTTTTAAGCAAAGGGAAATTTTTTTAAACTTCCATAAAAAAAGAGCCCGTCAAAGCTATGGACGAGCTCAAAATTTTTATTTTTCATCATTGAAGTTAACTTTTATAATGTTGTCGGCATTTACCTCTTCTGTTGTGTAATAATTATAAATGTCTTTGCCAAACTTTGTAAGTCTTATGCTTTTATCAAATTCCTTTATCTTTATTACTTCCAAATCTTTTAAAATATTTAAGAGGGCGACTTCATCTTCTGCAAAGTCCCTATTTTTTATCTCTTCTACATCTTTTAAGTCTTTCAAAAGATCTTTCACAAAGCCACTATATTTTTCGTAGTTTATGCCAAAGGAGCTTTCCAGAAACTTTTTATTAGTCAAGGATTCAACCCAAAGGGAAAGCTTAGTTATGTCGTCAAGGGCTTGGTATTCATCGGCATAATCTGTGAGAAAAAGTTCTTGTGGAAAGTAATCTCCGCTTATTAAGGTCAAATATTTTTTCAGCATAAAGTTTAGGTAGAGCTCAATTAGTGGAAGGTGCTTATTTTTTAGGGTCTTAACATCCTTTGTGGGCTTTAGATTTATGGTGGATGAAAATTCTTTTAACATAGAGGGAGAAAGGTCTCCTGACTTTAACAAATTTACATAGTTCATGTCCAGGAAAGTGATAAAGCTATCGAAGTTTTCTATAAAACTGTTGCCAAAGACTGCCTTTTTGTTGTCGTAAAGTATATCTAGGATGTTGTCATCAGAGTAAAAGCCGCTTTCGCTGTTTTTCAAAAGCTCCATATAATAAAATATGTTGTTCTTTATCTCGCCTAAATCTTTTAAAATATTTTTTACGCCCCTGCCCATGATTTGAAGCTGTCCATAAAAGACAAGCAAAAAGTCTATGGACTTTATTAAGTCTTCTCTGGACAAAAAGTCTCCAGCCTCGCAAAGGTCTTTAATCATTTCCTTGTAGTCTAGGTCATAATCTTTAAAGGTCTTTTCTTCTTCATAGTCACCAAGACTTAGGCAGCGACTTAACTTTGAGAAGAGAGAGAAGAAAAAGCCCATGATAAATTCCACGTCCTCGCCAGGGAAAATTTTTTGAAATGACTGTGTATCTTGGGCTATAAGAAGGTCCTCTTCATAAAAAGAACTTAGCAAGTGACCAAAATCCTCCAAGCCATCTAAATCTTCTAGGTCTTCATTGGGATGGAGAAAATATTTATTTATAGATTCTAAAGTTACGCCAAAGACTGCAATGATATTTAAAAATTCTCTTTTTAAGAAGTCCTTATTCATCTTTATGGGACCGTAATTGTCCTCAATGTGCCTGAATAAGCTAGTGAGGTTATCTGAAAAAGCAAAAAAGATTTCCTCGTCCATAATTTGAATAACTTGCAGTATGGATTTTTTATTTTCATGATCAAAAATTCTGTAGAGACCAAATTCACCTTTATTAATATTGATCTTTGTGTAATTTTCAACTTCTATATATTCATCTAAAAGGACATCGTAAAAGGTAAAGTGGTCCTCTTCTTCCCTTATCCTAAAAAGGGACACATAGGAGTCCCTAAAAATTTTTATAAGAGAATCATAATTTTCTTCAGGGACTTCGATCTCTTCTAGCATGCTTTTTAAGACTCTCTTTGCATTATCCTCATACTCCTTAAAGTCAAAGAGCATAAAGGCTGCCAGTTCGTCTCTATCTCTTACCATGACATAGGGATTTTCTGTAATGGGAGCAAATTCAATTTCATTTATAAAATTATCAAAGCCAATAGTTGCTTGGCTCAAGAGTTTTTTTCCTATTTCATAAATTTCTCTTGTAGTTAAATTCATTTTTTCACCTATTCTTCAACTAAATCCTTTAGTTCATCCATGTATCGCAAAATATATTCTATGTGATAGTTGTAGACGCTATCCACTTCAGTTAAATTGTGAGAAGTTGGCTCATCTAAATCGTATCGACTTTTCACTTCCTCAGAAATTTTTTCGCTTAAATAATTTGCGTTCATATTATTTATTACTTCTAGCCGAACAGATATGCTCTCCAGTAGGGAGACAATTTTTGTTTCTTTATCAAGAGAATGGTCGTGGTGGAAGGGTGTCTTTACCTCATTTTCTAAAAGTTTATAAAGAGTATTTGCATTAGATAAATTTTCGTTAAAATCAGACAAATTTGCCCTCTTGTCGTAAATTATTTCTCTCAAAACCCTATTTGCTGATTGGTAGCATTTTTTTGAAACTGCAATAAAATCTTCCCCGATGTTGGGAGAGGATATATAGTAATTTACAAGGACGCCAACAACAACTCCTATAACTGTTCCTAGAATCCTATTTACTGCGTAGAGAGCCTTATTTGAGTCGGAGCAAAAACTTGCAACGAAAACTATGCAAGAAAGTTGTGCCATGTCACGCATCTTTATTACAGAAAGTATATAGATTGTAATTAAAATGCCAAAACCAGCAATTAGTGGCTCAACTAAATCGGGCACAGATATTTTGGAACTTAAATAGCCAAGTATTACTCCAAAGACGCAGGTAAAAAGTCTCTTCTTCATGTCGCTAAGTGATTCTGACATTGAGGGCTTCATGGAAGAAACTGCGGCGATGGATACAAATATTGGCGAATTTAAATTTAAAAGGTATGAGATGTAAAGTCCAATTACAACAGCAAGGGCTGTCTTAATTGCACGCATCCCAATTCTGTATTTGTAATCAAATTTTTTTTTGATAGCCATGTAATCATCCCATCTATTTTTTATATGCAAGATAATTATATCAATAATGGATATAAAAGTACATTTTGATAATTTACGAGAGCCTTGATATTTTTTGTAAAAATTGGGTAAATAATTAACAAAGAAAAGGAGAGTGACATTTATGTTATTGAACTTTGTTGGAAAAAACATTGAACTTACAGAATCATTAAAGAACGTGGCAGAAAAAAAATTCTCCAAATTGGATAAATACTTTTCTGAAGAAGTTGAAGCAAGAGTTGTATTCTCTACTGTAAGAGAAGAACAAACTGTTGAAGTTACAATATTTTTACCTAAGACAATTATTAGAGCAGAAGAAACTACAGACGATATGTACTCTTCAATGGACAACGCTGTGGATGCACTTGCTAGACAAATTAGAAAACACAAGACTAAATTAAAGAGAAGATACCAAAACAACGAAACTATTAGATTCGATGAAATTGTTGAAAAGGAAAAGGAAGAAGCTGAAAACAAAATCGTTAAGAGAAAGAATTTCGAACTTAGTCCAATGAAGGAAGAAGAAGCAATTCTTCAAATGGAACTTTTAAATCACAATTTCTTCGTATTCTTAGATGCAGATACTGAAGCTGTATCTATTGTCTACAAGAGAAAAGATGGCAATTACGGAAAGATTGAAGTATAAAATAAAAATTTATGGGCGCTTAGGCGTCCTTTTTTTTGGAATTTTTTGTAGAAAATTTTTGCAGCCCATAAATTTTATTTATGAAGATGAAAAATATTTTTACATAAGGTAAATATTAATTTTACATTCCTCTGTTACATTATAGCTAAAGAAAATCTAGGAGGAATAAATGAAAAGTTTTAAGAAAATTTTGGCAGTGACACTTGCAGTGGCAACTCTTGCACCAAGTTTCGCCTTTGCTGAAAAGAAAGATTATGGCAGTGCAAAAAATGTAATCATGATGATACCTGATGGCATGAGCGTAGAAGCACTTACTACAGCAAGATGGATGACAAAGGACAAAAAATTTGTAATGGATGATATGGCAACAGGTCTTGTTAGAACAAACAATTCCAACACACCTATTGCAGACTCTGCTCCAGCAGCCACAGCTATGGCAGCAGGAATAAAAACAGAATCACCTTTTGTAGGATGTTATCCAACAAAGGCTGGCATGCCAGGCGCTGCTGAACTTGAAAAGGATAGGGCAAAACAACCTATAGCTAATGTCCTTGAAGGCGCAAAGAGAAGTGGAAGATCCACTGGTATTGTTTCAACTTCAAATATTCAACACGCAACACCAGCTGACTTCTCTGCTCACAATCCTGACAGAAACAACTATGAAGACCTTGGCGAACAACAAGTTTACCAAGACATGGAAGTGGTTCTAGGAGCAGGCAGCACTTATTTAAGTAAAGAAACTAGAAAAGACAAGGAAGACCTTCTTGCTGAAATTAAAAACAAGGGCTACGATTATGTAACAACTAAAAAGGCAATGGAAGATTCAAAGGGCGACAAAATTTGGGGACTTTTCGAAGACAAATCCTTCCCTTATGAAATTGACAGAGATAAAGTAAACAAGCCTTCTCTTGCAGAAATGACTGACAAGGCATTAAAGGTCCTTTCAAAAAATGACAAGGGATTTTTCTTAATGGTTGAAGGTTCAGAAGTTGACTGGGCAGCTCACTCCAACGATCCAGTTGCACTTATTCACGAAATCAAAGCCTTTGACGATGCAGTAAAAGTTGCAAAAGACTTTGCAGACACACACAAGGACACAGTTATTGTAATTGCAGCAGACCATGGAACTGGCGGAATAACTTTTGGACACAGAAACATCACTAAGGGCTATGACAAGACTCCTCTTAATGAATTTACAGATTTAATTTTATCTGCAAAAATTTCTGTAACTAAGGCGGCAGAAGAAGTTAAAGAAGACAAGTCAAATGTAAAAGATGTAATGGCAAAGGACTTTGGCATCAAAGATTTGACAGAAGAAGAAATGAACTTAATAAAAAGTGAAAAAGATATAGTTTCAGCAATGGGAAGAATTATCTCTGCAAGAAGCCACATTGCATGGACAACTGGCGGACACGTTGGCGGAGATATAGGACTTTACTCTTACTCAACATCAGATAAGGCAGAAAGACTTATTGGAACAGTTCACAACTATGAAATTGGAAGATACCTTGAAGATGTACTTGACCTAGACCTTGACAAATTAACTGAAGAACTTTACCAACCAATTAGAAAGGGCTTCGAAGACAAGGGAGCAGAGGTTAATTTTGTGAAGAAGGGCGAAAATGATTACGAAGCTATTGTAACAAAGGGCGAAGACAAAATTGTATTCCCAATATCAAAGAACTACGCAATTAAAAATGGCGAAAAAGTTGAACTTGGCGGACTTACAATTTACAGCACAAGAGCCGTATATGTTCCACAAAAAGCTTTTGACCTAGTTAAATAATAAAAATTTTAATAAATCCAAATATTTGATAATCCTAATTAGATTTCAAATCCATCAAAAAAACTGCGGCCACCTTGACAGCTGCAGTTTTTATTTTTTCTCGATATTTGCAATTTCTCTTTGAATAAAGCGGCCAGCCACATTGGCAATTTCCTTTACGCTTTTGATTTTAATATAATTTCGTCCAAACAAAAATTTGGCATTTTCTATTTTATCGCTATTTAATATTGCCGATGTGTGAATGCCCAGTTTTTTTAGCTTGTCCAATTCCTTTTTTGTGTCCTCTAAAGAGCTTTGGTCAGAATAATTTTTTGAGCCGAAAAAGTTTTTTGAAGCCAAGGGCCTTATGTCGCGAGGGTGGGCATCAGTTAGGGCAATTAAAAGGTGATTTTCGTTTTTTAAATCCACTAGCTTTTGGTAGGCACGATAAAAAAGTCCGTCGCGGTTCCAACCGGCAGTCCTGTACCTAAAAATTTTCTCAAAGTCGCACTTATCTTCATAGTCTTTTAAGATAGTGATGACTGTGTAGTCGCCTACAGTCTCGTAGGAAATCACACGATTTAATATTTCGTTGTTTTCAAGAGACTTGGACACAATATATGCCTCAATGGCAATGTCGCTTTCTAGGTCCATTAAGGATGCAGAGGCATCTAGGACTAGGTCTACCTTTAAGTAGGAGTTGAGATTTAAAATTTTCTTGGAAAAAATATTTACCTTATCAGAAATCATGGACTTGTAGGCAAGTTTTGAAATGAGTTTGCCGCTATTAGTAACCACTTCTTCTATGCCAGAGTGATTGGAAAGAGCCAGCCTAATTTTTTTGGATAGACTTTTAATTTCATTGTTGTAAAAATTTCTGTTTTCCTTAAATTTTAAGAGGTGCCTATTTATTGCCTGGTCGTCAAAATTTTTCTCATCAATATTTTTGTGGCTTTGCCCTCTTGTGTAGTGAAGCCTTGACTTTTTGTGGGCGCCATATAAATATTTCTCCTGGATTATTTTCATCTCTTCCTCAGAGTAAATTGACTTGCCAAAGGTCTCCTCAATGTATTTTTCTTTTTCCCTTCGCCTTTTTAGGGCAAGGGAATAGAAAAAGCCTGTAAGACCAGAAGCCTTTTTCTCTTGAAAATCGCCGAAAATAGTTGGACTATTGGATCTTTCAAGTTTGACAAAGCCCAGGCTGTCAAAGAGGGTAAAATTTTTTATGGGAGAAAATTTTAAGACTTCATTTTCCTTGTAACTTAAATTTTCACGAAAAATATTTAAGATTCTCTCTTCTAAATTTTTCTCATCAGTATCTTCCGGAAGCCTTAAATTTTCAAAAATATTTTCTCTCTTGTCGCTTAACTTATAGGGCATGCCTAAAATATTGTTGACCTTTTTTAGCTGCATTTCGAAGAATAAATTTTCTTTTAGAGCCAAATTTTTTCTCTGCAAATCAAATTTATCTTCCAAAAATTTTTCTGCGTAAAGCTTGCGAAGAGGTGTCAAGACTTGTCGGGGCCCTACTTCTTTTTCGTAGACCAAATCTTCTAGGAGAAAAATGGCAAATAAATCAAACTTATCTCTGTGGAGATTGTACTGCCAATTATTAAAAATTTTTTCTAAATTGTCGCTGCCAAAATATTTTGCAGAAAGGCCAATTATTAAATTTAGATAAAAGTCGGGATTGCCAGAAATGTCTTCGCCAGTAATAAAGGGGTCACTAGCATAGTCCATGGACCCGTCCCAAATTATATTTTTTATTCGATTTTCTTCTTTTCTTGAATTTTTATTTGTCATAGTAAAAATCACTCTTGGAAAATATCTTTAAAATATAAATTTTCTTTAAATCTCGTCTTTATTAAGTCCTTTAAAATTTCTTCTTCATAGGAATCAAAAAGCTTATTTGCAATAGTGAGATCAAGAGCAGAAGTTAGACTTAAGTCCTCTCTCACAAGGTCAATGGCATCAAAGATCCCCCTAAGATCTGGTGCAGTTCTTGAAATTTCTCCTGCCTCTGCCTTTAGCTTTAAATCGTAAAAGAAAAAGGCAATGTTTCCCACATATTCATCTTTCATCCTTGGATATTCTTTTTTAATAAGCTCAACAAGTCTCTCACGAGAGATAAGGGGCATCTTTATAATTACAAAACGAGAGAGAAGGGCTTCGTTTAATTCCCTGGTGCCCTCGTAGCCATAATTCATAGTGGCAATAAATCTCGTTGCAGGGTGAAGCTTGATGATGTCGTAGCTTGGTATGTCAATGATTCTTCTGTAGTCAAGGATGGAGTGGAGGACTGCCATGGCTTCGTTTTTTGCCATATTGATTTCGTCTAGGACAACAAAGCCTCCACAGCTTGCCGCCTTTGTTATAGGTCCTTCACGAAAGAGGACATTTCCATTTTTTAGGGTGTCGTCGCCAATTAGTACAGAAGAGTCAATATTTATGTGAAAGGACAAATTCCAAAGAGGCCTTTTAAAAATGTAGGCGAGATTTTCTGCCAAGACATTTTTGCCTGTGGACTTGTCGCCAACTAAGAGAATATTTTTGCCTGCCAAGACAGCAGAGATTGCCTCCCTTAAAATTTCATCGCCAGAATAAAAGAAGTGAGGATCTGGTATTCTATTTTTATATTTTTCATCTAAGTCATAATTTTTTTTAAATTCGTCAATTTTATTATTTTTCATCTAATCACTCATCGATTCACTGGTCAATTGAATTTATTTCGTTCTCAACATATAATTTTTTAAAACTTCCAAGACCCACTGCAGATATTATTATATCCATGTCTTCTCGACCTTCCAGGTAAAGATCAATAGTGGGATTATAAAAAACAGCTATGCCCGACACATCAACTTTTTTATACCTACTTATGTCTTCATCATCCCTTATGCTTATGTCAAAGTCAAAGGTGCCCACGCCGCAGCAACAAGCCTTAGCATCAAGGTCGGGATTGATAAAAATTTTATCCTTATTTTTATTTTTAAGATAAGTTAAAGCCTTATCATTTAGTATAAAATTCATAAAACCTCCTAACAAAAAAAGGTGGCATTTCCAGCCACCTCTTACTTTAAAATATATAATCTAAAATTTTAAAATATTTAATCTAAAACTATAGATTCAATTCTAGTTTTGTTCTTTTTGCCAAGTTTGATTACGAAGTAAGCATATAGTACTGCAATAACGCCTGCTGCAGGGTATGCAATTGAGAATGGCAATCCAAGTCCAAGACCCTTAATGTTAATAATAAATGAGAATACTATAAATACATAGAAGATTCCTGGAAGTAGAGTAATAATATAATTCTTACCTGTATCAATTAAATAAATAGTGGCAACAGCTAAAGCGAAAGTTGCTACGAATTGGTTTGTGAAACCAAAGTATCTCCAAAGTAGGTTAAATCCATTAGGATTTGTCTTTGCAAAGTATAGGATTGCAAAAGCTGGGATAAATAATACTGCAGAAAGTCCAGCTCTCTTTGAAGGAGCCTTTTGGTCAATATTTAATTCTTCAGCAATTATTAGTCTTAGAGATCTAAAAGCAGTATCACCAGAAGTGATAGGAAGTGCAATAACACCAAGAACTGCAAGAAGTCCACCAACATTACCCATGAAGTATTTAGAAACTTGACCAACCATAATTGTTCCCGGAGTGTCAAGTGCAGCTTGTCCAGAAGAGAATAGAACCATTGCGCCTGCTGCCCAAACCATGGCGATGAAACCTTCAGCGATCATAGTTGAGTAGAAAGTTGTTCTAGCTTCTGATTCAGATTTAACAGTTCTAGAAATAAGTGTTACTTGAGAACCGTGGAAACCTGATAAGATACCACAAGCAACTGTGATAAAGAATGATGGGATAAACCTTTGTCCAAGTGGGTGTTCTGCAAGAAGACCAGCATTTTCAAATGCTAAGTGTCCTGAACCCTTAATAAAGATTCCAATAAATACTCCAATAGCAGATACAATTAGGAAACCACCAAAGATTGGATAAACTCTACCGATTAATTTATCGATAGGAAGTACAGTTGATGCAATGTAGTAAGCAAAAATTACTGCATAGATAATCCAAATAACATTTGAATCAGCTCCAACCTTAAGAATATCATTTGCGATTAAGTCCCCAGGAGTGTAGACAAAAACTACACCAGTAAGTAGAAGTAAGATTGCAATAACAATATTGTAGAATTTACGAACTCCATCGCCAATGTACTTTCCAACGAGCTTAGGAACTTGTGATCCACCATTTCTCATTGAAATAAATCCAGTCATGTAATCATGAACTGATCCTGCAAATACGCATCCAAGTGGAATTGCTAAAAAAGCAATAGGTCCAAAAAGAATACCTTGGATAGGTCCAATGATTGGTCCCATACCTGCAATGTTTAGTAGATTGATGAGCCAGTTTTTCTTTTGACTCATTACTACATAGTCAACTCCGTCAGCCTTTCTAACAGCTGGAGTTTCTCTGTCGTCTGGTGCCAATTGACTTTCTACATATTTTGAGTAGAAAAATCCGCCACCAAGCAATATTATAAGTCCAATAATAAATAGTAACATATAAATCCTCCTTTACTTTTATTATTCTTAGTTCAATTATAGAACAATGAACTTATAAATACAAGGAAATAACATTGAAGAATTTCAACGCATCAATCGTTTGCAGAACAATATGTA
>OGTN01000077.1_pt1 | contig 57953 bp, 74 predicted proteins | sample 1574591 | NCBI WGS metagenome assembly OGTN01 (sample SAMN03295830, study PRJEB24534) | human gut metagenome | isolation source: fecal sample 5 from infant 4 | host: Homo sapiens | place: USA: Pittsburgh, PA | collected 2014-07
GACCAATAAATTTTGGAAATGTTAAAAATTATTCATATGCAATTTTCAGAGAACATAGTTCTTTGAAGAAACTCGCTAAGCAAAGCTTAGGAGTACAAGATTCTTACTAAATCAAAGATTTAGAGAATCATAGCATCTGGTGATGATGGCGTAGAGGAAACACTCCTTTCCATTCCGAACAGGAAAGTTAAGCTCTACAGCGTCGATGGTACTGCACGGGCGACTGTGTGGGAGAGTAGAACGTTGCCAGGTAATGTGGCTCGATAGCTCAGTCGGTAGAGCAGAGGACTGAAAATCCTCGTGTCCCTGGTTCGATTCCTGGTCGAGCCACCAGGTATGGCGCTATAGCCAAGTGGTAAGGCAGAGGTCTGCAAAACCTTTATTCCCCGGTTCAAATCCGGGTGGCGCCTCCAAAAAAATCCTACAAGATTTCTTGTAGGATTTTTTATTTTTCTAATAATATTTTATTGTTAGAGGAGTATTTAAAAATACTGCCTATAGGAATAGATATATTAGGATAATCATGTCCCAATTTAAATCCATATATAATTGGTTGCTTTAATGAAGATAATCTTTCGGTAATGACTTCATTAATTAGTGGACTAGATTTTGAACCAATACAATTAGTAAAGCTACCTACTATAATTGCTGAAGATCTTTGAAGTTTTCCACAGGATAGAAGTTGAGAAAGCATTCTATCCACAACATAAGGATTTTCATTCACATCTTCTATAAGAACAATATTGTTTTCTAATTTAACTTCATAAGGAGTTCCAATAGCAGAGCAAATTATTGAAAGATTACCACCTACAATTTTCCCGAAAAAATCCTTATTATTTTTAATTATAAAATCATCATGACATACATCATTTAAATCATAAGATAATTTTTCTTCATTAGATAATAGAACTTTAAGAAAATATTCTCTGGTAGTTATATCATCAAAATTAGAGTTAATCATAGGACCATGAAAAGTTGGAAAGTTACATTTTCTACTAATATAATTTAATAATAATGTTATGTCACTATATCCAAATAAAACTTTTGGATTTTTTTTTATTGTCTTTAAATCTAAGTAAGGCATCATTCTGATAGATCCATACCCACCTCTAAAAGATATAATAGCATCTATATTATTGTCAGCAAACATAGAATTTAAGTCATTAGCTCTATTTTTATCATCTCCTGCTAGATATCCAGTATTATCATATAAGTATTTACCTTTCTTTATTTTAAATCCAAATTTAGAGAATAAGCTTATCTTTTCATCTATAAATTCACTGCTTTCAGGGGAAGCAGGAGATATTATACCTATGGTAGAATTATAAGAAATATTTTTTAATTTATTTTTAGACAAAGAGAAATGCACCCACTTTTTAATATTTGTACTAATATATTATAGATTCACTGTCTTTATACTAGGAAGGATTTTTTTAATAAAAAACTCACCATTATAAATGATGAGTTATGTAAATTATATTTTTTTATTATATTCATTATGAAAACATATCTTTTTTATAAAGTAGATAAGCTGCTCCAAAAGTTAATAATAGAGTTATAAACATAGTTATTTCAAATCCATATTCATTAGTTATCAATGGCATTCTAATAAAGTTCATACCAAAAATACCACCTATAACTGTAGGAATAGCCATTAATATTGTAACTGAAGCAAGAACTTTCATCACTATATTTAAATTATTAGAAATTACAGAGGCAAAAAAGTCCATAGTACTTGCTAGTATATTACTATATATTTCTGTCATTTCTATTGCTTGTTTATTTTCTATAATGACATCCTCTAAGACGTCTTGATCTTCTTCATATATTTGCATTATCTCAAGCTTTAGCATTTTTTCTAAGGTTATTTCATTTGCTTTAAGGGAAGTAGAAAAGTAAACTAATGACTTTTCTAATGAATGTAGCTGAATCAATTCCCTATTTTTCATTGATTTATGTAGTCTCTTTTCTATCATTAAGCTTTTCTTATCTATTTGTCTTAAATATACTAAATATGCACTAGAAATTTTACTTAAAATTTGTAGAATAAATCTAGATTTTTTAAATGAATAAAAAGATTTAACTTTCCCATTAATAAAGTCTGTAAGGATTCTACTATTTTTTAAACATACAGTTATTAATTGCTTCTCAGTATGGATTATAGCAAGTGGATATGTATCATAAGTTAATGAATTATCTTCCATCTCAGTAAATGGTATATCTACTATAACCAATAAGCAATTATCTTCAGTATCTATACGAGAGGTTTCTTCATCATCTAATGGTGCCTTTAAAAATGGTAGTGGTACACCGGTTTTTTTAGATATCAAGATTAACTCTTCATCAGATGGAGCCACTATATTTATCCAGCATCCAGGTTCTAAGTTGTCTAATGCTTTTAGTGAAGGATTGCTTTCACTAATACTTTTATATATTTGAATCATTTTTAAACCTCCATAAATAGACTTCAGAATTAATTATACTATTTAAACTTACATTTGTAACATATTTATAGGATTTTATTTTTTAATAATCAACAATTAATTTAAGAATATAAAGAAGTAAACTTATACATTATTTTATTTTTTTTTATTTATGAGATAAATGAAGATATCTATAGTAATAGTGTACATGCACTATTTAATTTAAGATAATGTAAGTTAACACTAAAAATAGTGTTATAATCATCAAAAAACAAATATGGCTAAATATCTAAATACTTAGTATAATCTCAATATTGTTTATTAGAATTTAGTGATATCATGATGGGGGAAAATGTTAAAATGATGCATAGAGAAGTTGTTGCTAAAAAAAGAGTGCCTGTTATTACTACTATTTTACTTACCTTAACAGTGGTGCTATATTTAGCAGAAGCTATTGAAAGGTCTAAATTTAAAGAGCATGTGATGGGGAATGTTTTTAATGTAATACTTGTAATAATTACTTTAATATTGATAGCTAAGGAAATAAGAAGTTGCTTTGTTTCATATAAATATGCTGTTATAGCAGATAAGATAATAATTAATTCAATTAACAGCAAAGAAGAAAGGAATTTAGAAAGTATAAGGATGTCTGATGTTCTTTATATAGGTGATAAATCTTCAATTCCAAGAAAATACTTATATACTCTGAGAACTAAAAGATACCTTTGTAATAGAGTTGGAGTAAAATCATATTATTGTATTTGTAAAAATGGAGATGGAATTCAAAAAATAAAATTTCAGCCAAGTGAAAAGTTTGTTAGTAAAATAATCAAATGTGGTGGATTAAAATGTGACTTAAAAAAATAGGCTCTATAATAGAGCCTATTTTTTATAAAATTCATTCTTAACTTCTGACAGTAAATTTTCATTAGAAATAATATCATATCCAGTAAAAGCTAAGGCTAAAGCTGCTTTTATTGCTTCATTAAATCCATGTTCACTTACAGTTGCTTTAGCAAAATCTCTTGTTCCATATTTAGTGTTACTATCTTCTATTATTGAATAGAAAGGTTGAATACTTGGAATAGACTTACTAACAATTCCAAGACTTAACCCGGAATTTATATCTCTTGGAGCACCAATATTAATAATTCCAGTTTCCTTTAAGTTATGACTAAATAATCTATTTAGAGATCTATTTGTATTTAATTCTTCATTCTCAGGCTCATATAAAGAGAAAATACTTTGGATTCTTATAAGCTTAGATACATATATTCCAATTTCTCTTATCTTTTCTTCTACAACTCTTGCTACATCCATTTCTTTAGCCCTAATATAAAACTTAGCTTCTGCTTCAAGAGGTAATAATAAAGGGGTAGAGCCTCCATTTGATAATATTGAGGTTACTTCAACATCATCGGGGAATCCTTTTTCAACTATATTTAATATATTTAGAGTTAATAAAATACCATCTAAGGAAGTATAACTTTTTTTGTTTAAAAAGCTGAGTCCTTTATTACCTATAAATTTTAAACTTAATGGAATTATGGCAGATGATGTACCACTTTCGCAAGTTACAACATCAGGATGAGCAAGCATGGCAATGTCAATGTCCTTAAAGACATCTTGTTTAACCATTATAGACTTGGTTCCTCCTAAATACTCACCAGGACACCCAATAATAGTTACTGTTCCTCCAGTCTTCTCAACAATAGCTCCAAGAGCTAATGCTGCAGCCACAGAGGTAGAAGTAAGTAAATTATGACCTGTAATATGCCCTTCATTTTCAATTGCATCATATTCACATAAGAAGCATATCTTCGGATGTGAGGTCCCTTTCGTAGCATAAAAGGAAGTCTTTAATTCTAAGAAGTCCTTACTAACCTCAAAATTATGCTTTTCTAATAAATCAGTAATATATTTATAAGCCCTATGTTCTTCATAACTTTTCTCAGGATTTTCATATAAAAATTTATTTAAATTAATTAAATCTTCTTTATGTTTTTCAATATAACTAATCATTTCTTGTTTCATAAAATTATTCCTCCCAAATTATCATATCTTTAACTTTCCCTTAAATAGAGATAATTATTTATTAAATATAGTTCAATTAATAATTTATATTTTTATAGTTTTATAAAATGGAAGCCATAATTATTATTTAAGTAAAATCTTGTAATTGTAAGCATAGCCTTTAATTTTTTATGAGTATAAAAAAATTTCACTTAGGCGAGAATTAAAATAAAAAATGGAGGTTAAAATGAGTTTCAAAAAGAAAAAAATCAATTTAAAAATAAAAGATATAGATAAAAATACATGTATAGTTTGTAGTAAAGAATTAGTTGATGATATAATTAATGATGGATGCTTATTATGCCATGAATGTAACAATGAAACAGTTAGCTTAAAAGTAACTGACAAAAAATATGAATACTATAAAGAGAGAATAAAAAAGTGGATTATAAGCAATTTTAAAATAATAACATGAGGTAGTAGAAATGAACAAAGGTAAATTTATTGTATTTGAAGGTGGAGACGGTTCAGGAAAGAGTACTGTTTTAGAAATGGTATATAATTATTTAATTGAAAATGGTATTGATTGTATAAAAACAAGAGAACCAGGTGGTATAAAAATATCTGAGGACATAAGAGAAGTGATTTTAGATACTAAGAATACATCTATGGATCCTAAGACAGAAGCTTTATTATATGCGGCTGCAAGAAGGCAACATTTAGTAGAAAAGGTTATACCAGAATTAGATAAGGGAAGAATTGTGTTATGCGATAGATTTATTTTTTCATCACTAGCATATCAAGGTTATGCTAGAAATATAGGGGTAGATGAAGTATATCAAATTAATAAATTTGCAGTTGGAGATTATATGCCTGACTTAAATATTTTCTTTGATGTTTCTCCAGAAGTTGGATTAGAGAGAATTAATAGCAATGACAATAGAGAAGTTAATAGATTAGATTTAGAAAAAGTTAATTTTCATCATAAGGTTAGAGAGGGGTACTATACTTTAGTTGAAAAGAATAAGGATAAATTTGAAGTAATTGATGCAGAAAAGCCATTAAATGAAGTTTTTGACTCAGTTAAATCCATAATTACAAATTTTATCAAATAAATTTTATCATTAAGTAAATTTTTAATTAAATTGCAAGACTTTTGTGATAAAATATTATTGAGGAGATTATTTATGAGGGAGGGGTTTATATGAAGTTAGTAATAGCTATGGTACAAGATGATGATGCTATGGATCTAGTTGATGCTATAACAGAAGCTGGATTTAGAGTAACTAAACTTGCAACTACTGGAGGGTTCTTAAAGTCAGGTAATACAACTTTAATTATAGGTGTAGAAGCTGATAAGGTACAAAAAGTTATAGATGTTGTAGAAGATGTTTGTAAGACTAGAAAGCAAATCATTACTACTCCAACTCCTATAACAGGAAATGTAGATATGTATATGTCATATCCGATTGAAATAGAGGTTGGGGGAGCAACAATTTTTGTAATAGATGTGGATCAATTCATTAAGATATAACTGGAGGAAAAGATGGGAAGTTTCATAGGACATAAAAATATAACAGATAGCTTTATAAAAAGAGTAGAATTAGGTGAGATTTCCCATGCTCATATTATTGTTGGTGAAAATGGTATTGGCAAAAGTAATTTAGCTAATAAATTAGCTGTTAATATATTAGGTAAATTAGAGGAGAAAGATTATATTGACATTATAAAATATAAGACTAAGAAATCTTCTTTTGGGGTAGACGATGTAAGAGAGATTGTAGAAGAAGTATATAAGAAACCCTATGAAGGTGATAAGAAAGTAATAATAATTTATGATGGAAATAAATTAACCGTGCAAGCGCAAAATGCTCTTTTAAAGACTATAGAAGAGCCACCAAAGGGAGTTTATATAATTTTATTATGTGAAAGCTTAGAGCTTATATTAGATACTATTAAGTCTAGGTGTCAAATATATAAATTAACTCCTTTAAGCAAAGAAGAAGTAAGACTTTATTTAAATAGAATTAATAATAATGAATTTAGTGAAGATGAAATTAATGCTGCAATTGCATATAGTGAAGGAATTCCAGGAAAAGCAGAAGCCTTTTTAAAGGATGCATCATTAAAGGATTTAAGAAATACTGTAATTGATTTATTATTTATATTAACTAAAAATAATTTAAAAGAACTTTTAGATTTTGAATCTAAAATAGTAAGTTTTAAAGATAAAAAGGACGAATTATTAAGCATTTTAGCCTCCTTTATAAGAGATATTATAATTTATAAAGAAGTTAGTGATGGTAGTGGAATAATAAACGGGGATAAAATAGAAAATTTAAAAAAATTAGCAGTTGAAATGTCCTATAAGAGGCTTAGCAATATTATTGATAAAATAGGAGATGCTAGGAAGGCATTATTGAGCAATTCTAATTTTCAATTAACTATTAGAGTTATGCTTATAGGTTTTATGGAGGTTTAATAATGATAAAAGTAATAGGCGTTAGATTCAAAAAGGCTGGTAAAATATATTATTTTGACCCAAATGGCCTGAATATTAATAAAGGTAAGTTTGTTGTTGTAGAAACAGCAAGAGGTATAGAATTCGGAGAATGCGTTATTGGAATTAAGGAGATTCCTGAAACTGATATAGTAGCTCCACTAAAAAGTGTAATTAGAGTTGCAACAGAAGAAGATGTAGAGAAACATAATTCCAATAAAGTAAAAGAAAAAGATGCTTTAGATATTTGTTTAAAGAAAATAGAAGAGCATAAATTAAATATGAAGCTTATAGATGTAGAATATACTTTTGATAATAATAAAGTTATATTTTACTTTACAGCAGATGGTAGGGTCGATTTTAGAGAATTAGTTAAGGATCTTGCGACTATATTTAAAACTAGAATAGAATTAAGACAAATAGGAGTAAGAGATGAAGCTAAGATGCTTGGAGGATTAGGACCTTGTGGAAGACCTTTATGTTGCTCAACCTTCCTTGGAGATTTTGCATCTGTATCTATTAAGATGGCAAAAGAGCAAAATCTTTCACTAAATCCAACTAAGATATCAGGTATCTGTGGTAGATTAATGTGTTGCTTAAATTATGAGCAAAGCACATATGAAGATATTAGAAAGAGATTACCTAAAGTAGGCTCCATTGTTAATATTGGAGAAACTAATGCTGAAGTTATTGGTAATAATACTGTGAAGGAAAATGTCAAGGTTAGATATAGAAGAGGCGACGAAGAAATCATAGAAGAATTTAAAATAGATGATATCGAACTAGTTGAAGGTGGATATGAAGATTCTGTAGATGAATCAGATATTAAATTAGAAATTGAATCACCTGAAGATAAAAAGTTAATTAAAGATTTAATAAAAGATAATTAAGGAGGGTATTAAATGAAAACAGTATTAAAGATTTCAAATCTTAATACAAATGATGATGTTATAAGCCTTAGAGAAGTTGTAGGAAGCAATGAAGGTGTTATAGCTTGTGAAGTCAGCTTAAGTAAAAAAGAAGTTAATATAGTTTACGATGATAAATCAGTAACTATAGATAAGATTATTGCTGACGTTGAAGAATTAGGTTACAGTATTAATTAGGCTTGTACAAATTAATTCTTCAGAAGACTTTAAAATTTTTTACCCATGTGATAAAATAGATTTGAAATAAATTCATATTATTAGGAGGTGCTAATTATGGCATTTATGATTGAAGATAGCTGTATAAACTGTGGTGCATGTGCTGCAGAATGTCCAGTTAATGCTATAAGTCAAGGAGATACTCAATTCGTTATTGATGAGGATACTTGCATAGATTGTGGAAACTGTGCAAATGTTTGTCCAGTAGGAGCTCCAGTACAAGCATAATTTATATAAAGAACCGCTTACTTAGCGGTTCTTTATTGTTTCTTCAAGGAAAATTACAGAAGGTTTGTTATGAAAAGAAAGTTCATTAGTATAAATTGAAGTAGAATTATAGGCTACAGCATCTTTTATGGATGATAAGAAGCTTAAAGGACCATTTAAATAGAAATAATTTGAGGAACTTTTAAAACTCATTGGAATAACATATTTAGGTCTTAAAGTTAATGCAACCTTTGCAGCAGAATATCCATCTAATAAAAAATGTCCTCCTATAGGTATAAAAAGAAAGTCTAAATCTGATAATTCTTTTACTAGATCATCATTTAATATATGTCCGAGAGACCCTAGATGAGCTAATCTGAATCCATCAATTTCTAAAAGGTATATTATATTTTCCCCTCTTTTAAAACCATGAAAATTATCTCTATAGCTTAGGAAACCTTGAATTTTAATAAAAGAGTTTTCAAACTTAGATATAGAATTAATTATTTTATAATTAGAACTAATATAATCATTTATAATTTCTTCGTTATGAGTATGACTAAATGTAATTATATCTGGATTTAAATCATATTTTTGTATATAGGGATATAATTGAATTGGATCTAAAAGAATCTTTTTTCCAAGACAATTTTTAATTAAAAAACTAGTATTACCAATCCATGTTATTTCCATATCTATCACCTCTTATATAGTTTAGACAAAAGCTTATGTATAATTCCTTATTAGTAAAATAAAATAGGAAAATGGACATATTAAAATTAATAAGCTATAATTAAAGTCAAAGAAGGTCAATTTTAAAAATAAGTTTAAGAAGGTGAAGATATGGCAAGAATTTCAGATACAATAGAAAATTTTATAAATGATATGTTGAATGAAGAAAGAGAAAGACAAGTCTTAATTCAAAGAAATGAATTAGCAGATAAATTTTCCTGTGCACCCTCTCAAATAAATTATGTATTAACTACAAGGTTCACTTATGAAAAGGGATATATAATTGAGAGTAAAAGAGGTGGGGGAGGTTGTATAGTTATTAGAAAAATAACATACGATGATAAAGATGAGAGACTATCCTTAATATTGAGTTCTATAGGTGAAAGTATAACTTATGGTAATGCTTTATCTATTTTAGATCATTTAAAGGATACTAAGACTATAACTAATAGTGAATACGAAATTATTAAAATTACTTTAAATGATAGGACTTTAACTTCTGTTGAAGATAAAAATAAATTAAGGTCAGATATGCTTAAAGGAATTTTAACCGTAATATTATCATAGAGTATGTTATATATCTAGAGTTTATCTGTAAGTATAATTAGCAATAGGGTATGGAGGTATGTATGGTTTTTGGGAAATTTACAGAAAGGGCTCAATTAATGCTTGTTGAAGCACAAAAGGAATCGCAATTTTTTAAGCATGGATATATAGGAACAGAACATGTTCTTTTAGGTATATTGAAAGAAGGTGGCTTTGCGAATAGGGTCTTATATATTAATGGAATTACTATAGATAAAGCTAGGAAGTTTGTAGAAGAATACCTTGGATATGGAGACTTAGAAATCTCTATAGGTGAAATGCTTATTAATCCAAGAACAAAAAGAGTATTTGATGATAGTTTTGCTAAAGCAATGATGTATAATCATAGTTTTATTAACCCAGAACACATCTTACTAGCTTTACTTGATGATGTAGAAGGAGTCGCATTTTCTATAATATCAAACTTTAAGATAGATATTAAGCATGTGAGAAATGAATTAGTAAGACATCTTAATAAAAGTGACTTAAATGAAAATAGATATGCCGAAAAAAATAAAAGTGTTAATGTTAAGACTCCTATGTTAAATCAATATGGAAGAAACTTAACTTTATTAGCTAAGGAAGGCAAGCTTGATCCAGTAATAGGCAGGGAAAATGAAAATAGAAGAATGCTTGAGATTCTTTGTAGAAGAGGTAAGAATAATCCTTGTTTAATAGGAGAACCTGGTGTAGGTAAAACAGCAGTAGTTGAGGGATTAGCCCAAATGATAGCAGATGGAAACGTTCCTGAAATATTGAGAGATAAATCAATTATTTCTATAGATCTAACTTCAATGGTAGCTGGAGCTAAATATAGAGGTGAATTTGAAGATAGATTAAAGAAGGTTATGGAAGAAATAATAAATGCTAAAGATATAATAATATTTATAGATGAACTTCATACTATAGTTGGAGCTGGTGGGGCTGAGGGAGCAATAGATGCTTCTAATATACTAAAACCTGCTTTAGCAAGAGGAGAAATTAAGTGTATTGGAGCTACAACAATAGATGAGTATAGAAAATATATAGAGAAGGATTCAGCTCTTGAAAGAAGGTTTCAGCCAGTTATGATAGAAGAGCCTTCTAGAGAAGAAACATATAAAATACTTAAGGGGTTAAGAGAAAAATATGAGCTACATCATATGGTGAAAATAGAAGATGAGGCTTTAGAAGCAGCAGTGGAATTATCAGATAGATATATTACAGATAGATTTATGCCAGATAAAGCTATTGACTTAATAGATGAGGCATCAGCTAAGATAAGAATAGAAAACTTAACTACTCCTCCAGAAATTAGTAGACTTAAGGAGGATATTGAAAAGTTATCTAGTGAAAAAGAAATAGCTATAAAGGGAAAAAGCTTTGAAGAAGCTTCTCTTTTAAGGGATAAAGAAGTAATTTTAAAAGATAAGTTAAGTTCTATAGAAATAGAAATAAATAATAGTGATTTTAGTAATATAGTTAATAGAGAAGAAGTAGCCAAAGTAGTATCAGTTTGGTCTAAGATACCTTTAGAGAAAATCACAGAATTAGAATCAGATAAACTACTTAAACTAGAAGAAACTTTAGAAGAAAGAGTAGTTGGACAAAAAGAAGCTGTTATTGCAGTATCTAAAGCTATTAGAAGAGCAAGGGTTGGACTTAAGGACCCTAATAGACCTATTGGTACATTTATATTTTGTGGACCTACAGGTGTTGGTAAGACAGAGTTATCTAACACATTAGCTGAAACATTATTTGGAGATAGAAAGAATTTAATTAGAATTGATATGTCAGAATATATGGAGAAGCATTCTGTAGCAAGGTTAATTGGTGCCCCCCCTGGGTATGTTGGATATGAAGAAGGAGGGCAATTAACAGAGGCTGTTAGAAGAAATCCATATTCAGTTATTCTATTAGATGAAATAGAAAAAGCTCATCCGGATGTTTTTAATATATTACTACAAGTAATGGAAGATGGAAAATTAACAGATAGTAAAGGCAGAGGTGTTAACTTTAAAAATACTATTATTATTATGACTTCAAACTTAGGTGCCCATAACATAAAGAAAAAGAATACTATGGGATTCTTAAATGATGAGTCCTTGGATAAAAGTGAATATGAAAATATGAAAAATAGTATATTAGAAGAAGTGAAGAGGAGTTTTAAGCCTGAGTTTATAAATAGAGTTGATGAAGTAATAGTATTTAAGAAGTTAGTAGATAATGATATCTTAAAAATAATTAATATATTGCTTAATGGAACTATTAATAAGCTTAAAGATAGAAGAATAAGTATAAGTTTAAATGATGAAAGTAAGAAGTTCCTAATTAATAAGGGAGTAGATATTAACTATGGAGCTAGGCCTTTAAAGAGAATTATAACTAAAGAGTTAGAAGATAAGATTAGTGAAGAAATGTTAAAAGGATGTATTAAAGGTGGAGATAATTTAGAGGTATATTGTGATGGTAAAGAGCTTTGTTTTAAGCATATATCCTAAAAAATCATAGTTTTTAATAAGAATAAAAAAATTAAAATAGCAAATAATATCTTATAAATCATGCATATGTCAAAGTAATGTGCATGATTTTTTTATAAATGATAAAATATAATTGTTATTTTAAACAACTATTATATGTAAGTTATAATGGAAATGTGAATATATATGTTAATTGTGAAAAATATGGTAATAATATAAATTATTATCTAAAAGTAGTTGCATTTTAAAAAATAGAAGTATATAATAAAAATAAATAATATACCCCTAGGGGGTAGGAGGATAAAGATGAGTAAGGAAATAAAAGAAAAAGAACTTATAATAATAGGTGGTGGTCCAGCTGGACTAACTGCAGCAATATATGCATCAAGAGCAAAGCTTAATATGCTTTTATTAGAAGATCAAATTCTAGGCGGCCAAGTTAGAAATAGCTATACAATTGAAAATTATCCTGGCTTTAAAAAAGTATCAGGTACAGAGTTAGCTGATTTAATGCAACAACAAGCAGAAGAACTTGGTGCAGAAATAGATGAATTTGATATGGTAGAAAGAGTTGACTTTAGTGGAGATGTAAAAATAGTCGAAACTAATAATTATATATATAAAACAGATACTGTGATTATTTCAACAGGAGCTACTCCTAAAAAATTACCTATTCCAAATGAACAAGAATTCTCAGGCAAAGGAATACACTATTGTGCAGTATGTGATGGAGCAATGTACGATGGAAAAATAATTGGTGTAGTAGGTGGAGGAAACTCTGCTTTAGAAGAAGCTTTATTCTTAACTAAGTTTGCAACTAAGGTTTATATGATAAGAAGATATGACTACTTTAAGGGTGAAAAAGCAACAATAGAAGAAGTAATGAACCATCCTAAAATAGAAGTATTATTCAATAAAGACTTAGTTAATGTTGAAGGTAATAACTTCATGGAAAAGGCTATTATTAAAAATACTATAGATGGAACAGTAGAAGAAATGTCTATGGATGCAATATTTGGATTTATAGGAACAGAACCAAAGACAGAACATTTTAAGGAACAAATTGAATTAACAAATGGGAAATATATAAAAACAGATGAAAGCATGAGAACTAATGTTAAGGGTATTTTTGCAGCTGGAGACGTTAGAGAAAAAGAGTTTAGACAAATTACTACAGCGGTAGCAGACGGAACTATTGCAGCTCTGCAAGCAGAGAAAGTTATAGTTGAAAGAAAGAAAAACAAAAAGTAATATGCTTTTTATAAATAACAATAATAAATATAGTAAGGAGAGATAGTATGATTAAAATTTATTCAACATCTTGGTGCCCATCATGTGTTAAGGCAAAGAGATTCTTTGATATGAAGGGTTGGGAATACCAAGAAATAAACGTAGCAGATAAACATGAAGATAGAGAAGAAGTATTTAAGGTATCAGGACAAAGAACTGTACCTGTTATTGATATAGAAGGTGAAATTATCGTTGGCTTTGATAAAAATAAAATAGAATTAGCGAAAAGTAAGTAGGTGAATGGGATGTTTAGTTGTATAAAAGGAAAAGAATTAACGTTTAAAAATTTAGTAAACGGTGAGTGGACATCAAGTAAAAGTGATCAATTTATAGAAATATACTCTCCAATAGGAAATTGTTTAGTAGGAAAAGTTCCTGCAATGACAAGAGAAGAAGTAGATTTTGCAATGAAGAGTGCAGATGAGGCACAAAAATCTTGGAGAAATGTGGCAGTAAACAAAAGAGCGGAAATATTATATAAGGCAGCAGATCTATTAATTGAAAAGGCTGATGAAATGTCTAGTATAATGATGAGAGAAATCGGAAAAGATAAAAAATCATGCGAATCAGAAATATTAAGATCAGCAGATTATATTAGATTTACAGCAGATACAGCAAAGAATTTATCAGGGGAAAGTATTCCAGGAGATAGCTTCCCAGGATTTAAGAAAAATAAAATATCTGTAGTTACTAGAGAACCATTAGGAGTAGTTTTAGCTATTTCACCATTTAACTATCCTGTAAATCTTGCAGCATCAAAGATAGCACCAGCTTTAATTGCAGGTAACTCTGTAGTATTAAAGCCAGCAACTCAAGGAAGTCTTTGTGGTTTATACTTAGCAAAGATATTTGAGCAAGCAGGAGTTCCAGCAGGAGTATTAAATACTATAACTGGTAGAGGTAGCGTAATCGGTGATTATATAGTTAAGCATCCAGATGTAGATTTTATAAACTTTACTGGAAGTACAGAAATAGGTTCAAGAATTTCTAGCATTACTAGTATGGTACCATTATTAATGGAACTTGGTGGTAAGGATGCTGCAATAGTATTAGAGGATGCAGATTTAGATGTAGCTGCTTCAAATATTGTAGCAGGTGCGTATTCATACTCTGGTCAAAGATGTACAGCTGTTAAGAGAATATTAGTTGTAGATAAAGTTGCAGACAAGCTACTTGAAAAAGTTAAGGTTAAGGTTGAAGCATTAAAGGTTGGTAACCCAGTAGATGGAGCAGATGTAGTTCCTCTAATTGATATGAAGTCAGCTGACTTTGTATGGGAACTAATTGAAGATGCAAAGGCTAAGGGAGCTAAATTAATATTAGGTGGAAATAGAGAAGAAAATCTAATCTACCCAACTTTATTTGATAATGTAACTACTGATATGAGATTAGCTTGGGAAGAACCATTCGGACCAGTACTTCCATTAATCAGAGTAAAAGATAAGGATGAAGCAATTGAAATTGCTAATAAGTCTGAATATGGATTACAATCTTCAGTATTTACTGAAAATATTAATGAAGCATTCTACGTTGCTGATAGATTAGAAGTTGGTACAGTTCAAGTTAATAATAAGACTGAAAGAGGACCAGACCACTTCCCATTCTTAGGAGTTAAGGCATCAGGAATAGGTACTCAAGGTATCAGATATTCTATAGAAGCTATGTCTAGACCTAAAGCTACAGTAATTAATTTAAATAGATAGTAATTAGATAGAGTTTAAATAAGAAACCTAGTAAAGATACTAGGTTTCTTATTTTTTATTAATAGTATAGGATGAAATTATAAATATATTAGATTCATATAAGTGCAGGGGGAAAGAAAAGGAAGCGAGAATTTCATATTATATAAAAAGGAGTAGCTAAATTAGCTACTCCTTAATACTTATGCCTAAATGTTAAAAATAAGATTTATATTTAACTGAGGCAATTTTTAATTTATACTAGATGTTTAATGCGCTATCTATAGCATTTTTATCAAATCCAACGATTACTGTTCCATTTATATCTAAAACAGGAACTCCCATTTGTTTTGATTTATTTATCATTTCATCTCTAGCTTCCATATCCTCTTGTACGTTGAATTCTTCAAATTCTATATTAACTGATTTTAAATAATTTTTAGCTTTAACGCACCATGGGCAAGAGTTTGTACTATATACTTTAACCATTGCTAAATCCTCCTTCAAAATTATCAATAGATAATTAATATTACTTAATATAAAGTTTACACTATTTTACTACTTAATTCAACATAAATATCATATTTTATAAAAAATAAGAATGTGATATCATATCTTTATAAAATAGTTTGGCTAGTTATTTAATTAAGCCTTGATTTTCTAAATTTGAGTTAAGAACCATATTATCTAAAGAATTAATATTGGTATCGTTAATTCTTTCAGATAAATTATCTTTTTTATCATCTTTTAATATATTTTTTGATGGTATATTTGAGTAATAATCTTTGCTAACCATAATATCATCTCCTTTGTTAGATATAGGATTATTATTTGCAATTTTTAAGTTTATAATACAGAATAAAATAGTAGAAAATTTTCAACTGGTCTAGACATCTATAACTACTTTTAATATAATAATTATAGGAGGATTACCTAATGATAGATAAAAACAGTCCAATTCCAATATATTATCAGCTGAAGAATGACTTGATAACTAAGATTTCTGAAGGAATATGGAAGCCTGGTGAATGTATAGCTAGTGAAAGAGAGCTTTGTGAAGTATATGGTGTTAGCAGAATGACCATAAGACAAGCAATTGGAGAACTGGTACAAGAAGGTATATTACTTAGAATTAAAGGAAAGGGTACATTTGTATGTGAGCAAACCTTTAAGCAAAAGGATATGATGAGTTTTACTGAAATAGTAAGACAAATGGGTGGAAAGCTAAGATCAGAAATTATAGATTTTTCTAAAATACAGACACCAGAGGATTTATCAGATATTTTTTCTTTAGAAGAATTATATGTAATTACTAGAAAGCGTATAGTTGATGATGAATGTGTAGCTTTAGAGAAGGTATATATACCAGTAGATTATTGTGGGTATATTGATAAAGAGATGTTGCAAGGCTCTTTATTTACAATATTAGAGGAATTTGGATATAAAGTAGACTATTCTCAATCCTCAATAGCAGCAGTTATTATGAATGATGAATTAAAAAAGACTTTTAATGTAGATAAAGAAGTACCTATGTTAAAAATAATAAGTAAAACTTATGATCTTAGCAATAAGATGATATTTTTAGAAGAAGCTATATATAGATCTGATAAATTTACTTTAGATGTAAATATATCAAGAAGAGAGGGGAAATTAAGATGAAAATAATAATAACTAAAAATTATGAAGAATTAAGTAAAGTTGCAGCTAATGAAATGGCAGAAACTATAAAGAACAATCCAAAAGCTATATTAGGATTAGCTACAGGTGGATCACCAATAGGTATGTACAACGAATTAATCAGAATGAATAAAGAGGGAGAAATAGATTTCTCAACTATTACAACTGTTAACCTTGATGAATATATAGGATTAAGTGGAGAACATACTCAAAGCTATAGATATTTCATGAATGATAATTTATTCAATCACATAAATATTGATAAGAAGAACACATATGTACCAAATGGTTTAGCTGAAAATGTAGAAGAGGAATGCAAGAACTATGATGCTAAAATAGCAGATTTAGGTGGTACTGATGTTCAATTACTAGGAATTGGGAATAATGGACACATAGCATTCAATGAACCAGATCAAGAATTAGTAGCAGGTACTCACTTAACTGGATTAACTGAAGATACTATAAAAGCTAATGCGAGATTCTTCAATTCAATCGACGAAGTTCCAAAGACAGCTTTAACAATGGGACTTGGCGGAATAATGAAATCTAAAAAGATTATAGTTATTGCAAGTGGCGAAGGAAAAGCTGAAGCAGTAAAAGCTATGGTTAATGGAAAGATTAGCACTAATATGCCAGCTTCAATGTTACAAATGCATAGAGATGTAGTTGTTATAGTAGATGAAGCAGCTGCCAAGTTACTATAGAATAAATATTTTAGATATAAGAGGGTGTAATTTATACATCCTCTTATTTTTTTTTATATTCTCGGTATGGGCAACGACTTGACAGTATAAGTTAGTTGTGGGATTGGTAGTATGAACCACTAGACAATATGAAGGGTGTCCATCTTTACGTGTATGTTGGAGACTTTGCAAGTTTCATAGAGAAGATAAAAGTATGGCTAGTTTCTATATTGTGATGTAAGTTAGACACTCTCTTACTTTTCGTGTAAAATAATTAAGGTGTATAGATTCGAAAATTTATGTAAAAGAATAACAACTAGGATATAATATTATATACTGATAAAGTTATATGTTTGTTATATTATATTTTTATAGTAATTTAATAGAGATGATATTCATAAAATAAAAAGATTGGTGGTTAAGCTATGGCAAAGATTAAATCCATATTTGTTTGTCAAGAATGTGGATATGAGTCTCCTAAATGGTTAGGAAAATGTCCAGATTGTAATAGATGGAATACTTTAGTTGAAGAAGTTAAAGAAAGCACAAAGGTTAGTAATTCAAAAGTTAATACTATTAAAGTTTTAGATAATATGCCGAAAAGTATAAGGGAAATTAAGTCTGGTGAAAAAGAAAGATATGATACAGGACTTAAAGAACTTAATAGAGTATTAGGTGGTGGGCTTGTTAGAGGCTCATTAACTTTAATATCTGGTGATCCTGGAATAGGTAAATCTACATTATTACTACAAACAGCAGATGCAATTTCTAAGAAATATGGTAAGGTTTTATATGTATCTGGTGAAGAGTCAGAGGAACAAATTAAAATTAGGGGAGATAGGTTAGGAGTTAATGCAAATGACCTATATATAATTTCTGAGACTAACTTAGATTTAGTAGAAGCATATATTAATGAATTGAAGCCTGTATTTGTTATTATAGATTCTATACAAACTGTGTATAAGGAAACTATTACTTCGGCACCAGGAAGTGTATCACAAGTTAAAGAGTGTTCTAATACGATAATGAGAATAGGTAAGAATCAAAATATTCCTTTATTTATAGTGGCTCATGTAACTAAGCAAGGAGAATTAGCAGGACCTAGGGTTCTTGAGCATATGGTTGATACTGTTTTATACTTTGAAGGTGAAAGAACAGAAGATTTTAGAGTCCTAAGAACTATGAAGAATCGTTTTGGTACTACTAGTGAAATTGGTGTTTTCGAGATGGCTGAAGAAGGGTTAAGAGAAATATATGATCCTTCGAGAATATTCTTAGAAGACACTAGTTTTAATCAAGAAGGTTCAGCGGTTATAGGGATAATGGAAGGAACTAGACCTATATTAGTTGAAATGCAAGCATTAGCTAGTGAGAGTAATACCCATCTAGCAAGTAGGACTGCTGTTGGTATAGATAATCAAAGATTAAGACTTATACTTGCAGTTTTAGAAAAGAAGTTAAGGGTTCCTTTTTATAAATATGATGTTTATGTCAATGTAGTTGGAGGTCTTACCTTAGATGGAACTACTGGAGATTTAGGTTTAGCCTTAGCATTATTATCTAGCGTAAAAAATGTTAGTATTAAGCTAGAAAGAACTGTTATAATAGGAGAAGTTGGATTAACAGGTGAAATAAGACCTGTAAATGCTTGTGAAAGGCTTATTAAAGAAGCAGAAAAAATGGGATTTAAACATGCAATTATACCTGAAAGAAATAAGGATAAGGCAAAGAGTGATGTAATTAATGTAATAGGAGTTAGCAATTTAAGAGAAGCAATTAATAAGATATTCTAGTAGATTGGGTGAGTGTATGAGGATAAAGTTTGATGAAGAAATAAAAAGTATATTAAAGCTTATGAGTCCAGGGACAGCGTTAAGAGAAGGTTTAGAAAATATTTTAAGGGCTAAAACTGGTGGATTAATAGTAATAGGTGATAATGAAGAAGTAATGAAGATAGTTGATGGCGGATTTAATATCAATTCTGATTATTCTCCAGCCTATGTATATGAACTAGCTAAAATGGATGGAGCTATTGTATTAAGTAGCGATTTAAAAAGAATAATATATGCGAATACTCAATTGGTGCCAGATCATACACTTACTACATATGAAACTGGTACTAGGCATAGAACTGCTAATAGGGTAGCTAAGCAAACGGGGAATATAATAATAGCTATTTCCCAAAGAAGAAATATAATTACTATATATAAAGGTGATTTAAAGTATGTACTTCAAGAGAGTAGTATTATTTTAGCAAGAGCAAATCAAGCTATTCAGACTTTAGAAAAGTATGTTAATGTTTTAGATAGAGTAATTAATAATTTAAATTTACTAGAGTTTCAAGACTTGACTACTATATTTGATGTAGTTACAGCTATACAAAGAACAGAGATGGTTATGAGAATAGTAGAAGAAATTAAGAGGTACATAGTAGAGCTTGGTAATGAAGGTAGACTTATCTCAATGCAGCTTAGTGAACTTATTAGATATATAGAAAGAGATGGAATATTATTAATTAGAGATTATTGCAAAGGTGATAAAGACTATAATGAAATATATAATGATATTCAAAAGCTTACATCTGAAGAGTTAGTTGATTTAGATTTAATAGCTAAATTACTTGGATATCCAGGAGAACCTCTAACAGATACATTAATTTCTCCAAAAGGATTTAGAATATTATTCAAGGTTCCAAGAATACCGACATCTGTTATTGAAAATTTGGTTAAGCATTTTGAACAATTGAAATATGTCATTAAGGCAGATACTGAAGATTTAGATAGGGTTGATGGGATTGGTGAAGCTAGAGCTAAAGCCATAAGAAGTGGTTTGAAGAGAATAAAGGAGCAGATTTATCTAAAGAGCGAAATTTAGTAAAATTATGTATAAAACTAAAAAAAGTAGATAATAATAGAAAAGCAGGGGTTAACCTGCTTTGACTTTACCTAAAAGTATATTTACCTAATATATTAATTTTATTTTCTTCTTTTAACAATATATCGTATAAATTCAAGTCTAAACTATTACATAAAGAAGTAAGATAAAATATATTATTACCTATTTCATTTTCTATAATTTCACGACAGTTATTGCATAGATTTCCTTCTATTTGGTGAGTTAACTGATGATTTAATTGTTGACTTAAGCTTTCATTAATGGAGTTTTCATTATCTAAGTCAATATTAACTTCATCATTACTTTTTTGTGAATTTTCTCTATGATTTTTATTATTTATTAATTCACCAATCTTAGAAGGAATATCTTGTTTTTTTGCATATATACTTATGCAACCACAATCAGTTACGGCCTTTGCTAGGGCACGATTAACCCTTGAATTTGACTCTGTTAACTTAGTCATTATATCTAAAATACTTCTATGGCGTAGAAGAGATTCATTAACATCATTTTGAAAATTATCAAATATTATATCCTTCATTTATAGCTCAACTCCTTACAAGATTATCACTGTTTGGGAAGAATAATTTGCAGTCATGGGTGTAGTAGATGATAAAATTATAATAAATGAATTATTTTCTTTTTTATAGGGGGTATTTTAAATTAATAAGAAATTAATAATTCGGCATTTTAGTGAATACCTTTATATGGTATAATTAAGTGGATTAAAAACAAGTATTATTTTAAGGAGGTGAAAATATGTTAAAAAAGATTATAAGAGTTATATTTACTGCAATTGGATTAATAAGTGGATATATATTAAGTGGAGTACTACTTAATATTAAAGCTTTAAGTTCAAGTAATTTTTTATCTAAAGCAATTGGAATTATATCTTTTCGTATCTTTATAACTATTATTTTAGGAATTATATTTTATATTATATCGCCACGTATATATGACTCTATGCTTAAGACTATTGAATATATAGAAAAAAGTATTCAAAGATTTACAGCTACTGAACTTATTTATGGTGGAGTGGGGGCACTAAGTTCTCTGATTCTTACGTCATTGATAGGATTACCCCTTAATAGTATAGATTTATATGGACTTGGACCTATATTATTTGTGCTTTTAAATTTAATATTTGCAATTATATTTGCAAATATATTTATTGAAAAGAAGGATGACATAGCAAACGTTCTTGTAAACTTAAAGAAAAGTAGTCAAAAAGAAAAGAAAACTAAAGGCCATTCAAAGAGTAATCCTAAGGTTTTAGACACATCTGTTATAATAGATGGAAGAATTTTTGATATATGTCAAACTGGTTTCGTAGAAGGTCCTTTAGTAATACCTAATTTCGTATTAGATGAATTAAGACATATCTCTGATTCAGCTGATTCTTTAAAAAGAAATAGAGGTAGAAGGGGTCTAGATATACTAAATAAGATTCAAAAGGAATTAGATATAGAGACTCAAATTTGGGAAGGCGATTTTCCTGAAATCCAAGAAGTGGATAGTAAATTATTGAAACTTGCTCAAACACTTAAGGGAAAAGTTGTTACTAATGACTTTAACTTAAATAAAGTAGCTGAATTCCAAGGAGTTCCTGTTTTGAATATAAATGAACTTGCTAATTCTATTAAGCCAGTAGTTCTTCCAGGAGAAGAAATGAAGGTTATAGTAGTTAAGGATGGTAAGGAAGCAACTCAAGGTATTGGATACTTAGATGATGGAACTATGATAGTTGTTGAAGGTGGAAGAAGATTCATGGGAGAACAAATAGTAGTTATAGTTACTTCAGTTCTACAAACAGCAGCAGGAAGAATGATATTTGCTAAACCTAAAGAAGATTAAGTAGGTGTTTTTATGGTTAGTGCTATAATTTTAGCCGGTGGAAAAGGCAAACGAATGGGTGCTAAAATTAGTAAACAATATATAGAGATTAATGGAAAGCCCTTGTTATACTATACATTAAAGCAGTTTTTATCTTGTGATGAAATTAATAAGATTATTTTAGTTTTACCTAAGGAAGAAATAGAATATTGCAGAAATGAAGTTCTAGAAAAATACTCACTTAAAGTTGACTTAATAGTTGAGGGTGGAAAAGAGAGACAAGACTCTGTGTTTAATGGGTTAAGTGCATTAAAAGATGAAGGAATAGTTTTAATACATGATGGAGCAAGACCATTTGTTTCTAAAAGGATAATTATTGAAGGTGTAAAATATGCTGACCTTTATGGGGCAGCAGCGCCTGGAGTAACACCAAAAGATACTATTAAAATTAAAGATGATGAGAATTTTTCTAAGGAAACTCCTAAGAGGGAGACATTAGTTGCAATACAAACTCCTCAAGTTTTTAAAAGTAATATTATTAAAGAGTGTCATAAGAGACTTAAAAGTGATAATTTAATAGTAACAGATGATACCATGGTAGTTGAAGCTTATAATTATGGCGTTTATTTATATGAAGGTGAATATACAAATATTAAAGTCACTACTCCAGAAGACTTAATATTGGCTGAAAAGCTAATAAATGTAGTAGACTAATATATTGACATAAGATTTACAAGAATATATAATTAATTAAGTTAAAATTAAATAGGTTTTAAATCAGTGAAGAAGAATAGTAAAATCCGCTTTTTCAGAGAGAAAATTCATCGGCTGTAAGATTTTCAATAGGATTTGAACCAGCTTTGGAGTTATAGGTAAAAACTATCGGTTTAACATCGTTAAAATTATTAGAGTACAAATTTAGGTGGTACCGCGATTAATATTCGCCCTAATTATTTAGGGCGGATTTTTTTATTTTCTAATAAAATAATATCGCTATATCATCTATAGATATAGGAGGAAAAGATTATGAAAATGTCTAACATGTTAATATCAACATTAAGAGAAGTTCCAGCAGAAGCTGAAATTGATAGCCATAAGCTTATGTTAAGAGCTGGAATGATAAGAAAAATGGCTTCAGGAATATATAACTATATGCCATTAGGATTAAAAGCTTTAAAAAAGGTAGAAGATATAATTAGAGAAGAAATGAATGATGCAGGAGCACAAGAATTTCTAGCTTCAGCAGTATTACCAGCAGAACTTTGGCAAGAATCTGGTAGATGGGATGTATATGGTGAAGAAATGTTTAGGCTTAAAGATAGAAATAATAGAGATTTTTGTCTGGGACCTACTCATGAAGAAGTATTTACTGATATAGCAAGAAATGAAATTAAGTCATATAAGCAATTACCAGTTAATTTATATCAAATTCAAACTAAATACAGAGATGAAAGAAGACCAAGATTTGGAGTTATGAGATCTAGAGAATTTATAATGAAAGATGCTTATAGCTTTGATAAGGATCAAGCAGGATTAGATTTATCATATAATAAGATGAGAGAAGCTTATATTAAAATATTTAATAGATGTGATATAGATGCAAAACCAGTTGAAGCAGATTCAGGAGCAATTGGAGGTTCTGGTTCAGCAGAATTTATGGTTAAATCAGAAGTAGGAGAAGATGATGTAGTATTCTGCAGTGCGTGTGATTATGCAGCCAATATAGAAAAGGCTCCTTCTACACCAGAAGTTTCAGAAAAAGAAGACTTAAAAGATTTAGTTAAAACTGAAACTCCAAATATCAGAACTATTGAAGAGTTAGTTAAATTCTTTAATACAACTGAAAAGAAATTTGCCAAGACTTTAATATATAACGCAGATGGAAAAATTGTTGCAGTTATGGTTAGAGGAGATAGAGAAGCTAATGAAATTAAAGTTTCTAATGCTTTAGGTGGAGTAGTTAATTTAAATATGGCTACAGCTGAAGAAGTTTTAGCAGCTACTAATGCACAAGTAGGATTTGCTGGACCAATCAATATAAAGGTAGATACTTTATTAGTTGATGAAGAAGTTAGAAATATGTATAATTTCATAGTTGGAGCTAATGAAACTGGATATCATATTGAAAATGTAAACTATGGTAGAGATTTTGAAGGTACAGTAGGAGATTATAGAAATATAACAGAAGGAGAAAAGTGTCCTTCTTGTGGAGCTAAGGTTAATATTTCTAGAGGAACTGAAGTAGGTCATATATTTAAGCTTGGAACTAAGTATTCTGAAGCTATGAAAGCTACTTTTATAGATGAAAATGGTAAGGAAAAACCATTTATTATGGGATGCTACGGTATAGGAGTAACTAGAACATTAGCTTCTATAATAGAACAACATAATGATGAAAATGGAATAGTTTGGCCTTTAGAAGTTGCACCATATCATATAAATGTGATTCCTGTTAATATAAAAGATGAAGCACAAATGGAAGTTGCGAGTAAAATATATGAACAATTAAAATCTATTGGTATAGATGTAGTATTAGATGATAGAAATGAAAGAGCAGGAGTTAAATTTAAGGATTCTGAACTTATGGGTATTCCAATGAGGGTAACTGTAGGTAAGAAGATTTCAGATGGTGAAGTTGAATTTAAGCTTAGAACTGCTGAAATGGAAACTATAAAAATTGAAGATGTAGTAAATAGAGTAAAAGAAGAATTTAATAAAAATAAATTATCTATTAGATAGGAGGTAAATCGATGATACTTTATAATAGCTTAACGAGAAAGAAAGAGGAGTTTGTACCACTTACTCCTGGAGAAGTTAAGATGTATGTATGTGGACCAACTGTATATAATTATTTTCATATTGGAAATGGAAGAACTTTTATAGTTTTCGATACAATAAGAAGATATTTTGAGTATAGAGGCTACAAAGTAAATTTTGTTCAAAATTTTACTGATATAGATGATAAAATGATAAAAAAAGCCAATGAAGAAGGGACTACAGTAGCTTGCGTTGGAGATAAGTATATAGATGAATATTATAAAGATGCAGATGGACTTAATATAAAAAGAGCATCTACAAATCCTAGAGCAACTGAGTTTGTTCAGGATATAATTGATTTTATTTCTGGGCTAATAGAAAAGGGTTATGCTTATGAAGTAGCTGGAGATGTCTATTTTAGAACTAAAAAGTTTGATGGATATGGAAAACTTATAAAACAAAGCATAGAAGATCTTCAATCTGGAGCAAGAATTAATATTGATGAAAGAAAAGAAGATCCAATAGACTTTGCTTTATGGAAGGCTCAAAAACCAGGGGAACCTGCTTGGGAAAGTCCATGGGGACTTGGTAGACCAGGTTGGCATATTGAATGTTCATGTATGGCAAAGAAATTACTAGGTGAAACTATAGATATACATGCTGGTGGAATGGATTTAGCTTTCCCTCATCATGAAAATGAAATAGCACAAAGTGAAGCTTTAACAGGAAAAACATTTGCTAACTACTGGATGCATTCAGCATATTTAAATGTTAATAATGAAAAGATGTCTAAATCATTAAATAACTTCTTAACTGCAAGAGAAGCTCTTAAAAATTATGATGCTGATGTAATAAGATTTTTAATGTTATCAGCTCACTATAGAGTACAATTAAATTTCAGTGGGGAGCTATTAGATTCAGCAAAAGCATCTGTTGAAAGACTTTATAATGCTGTAGCAAATCTTGAAAATTTAATTGATGAAGTTAAGAAGGATAAAATGGATGAAAAAGAAGAAGAGTATTTAAAATCATTAGATGTATATAGACAAAAGTATATTGATAAAATGGATGATGATTTTAATACAGCAGATGCTATAACAGCTATCTTTGATCTTATAAGAGATATTAATTCAAACATCAATATAGAATCATCTAAAGAACTATGTGAAAAAGCTCTAGAATTAATAAGAGAACTTGGTGGGCCTTTAGGAATGTTACAAAAATCAACTAAGGGTAGTTTAGAAGAAGAAATTGAAAGATTAATAGAAGAAAGACAGCAAGCAAGAAAAGATAGAAATTTTGCTTTAGCTGACAAGATAAGAGATGACTTAAAGGCTAGAAATATTATTTTAGAAGATACACCACAAGGTGTTAGATGGAAAAAAGTAAATTAATTTAAAGGCTGCAAAAGTGCAGCCTTTATTTAAAGGAGATTAGGATGTTAGAGGATTTAAGAAGTAGGGAATTTAGTAGTGATGAAGCTAGAAGGCTAAATCCTTTGCAATTAGCTTTAGTTGGTGATGCGGTGTTCGAAATATATATTAGAAGTTATATTCTATCTGAGAACACTGAGCTGTCTGCACATAAGATGCATGTTGAGGCTATTAAGTATGTTAAGGCAAAAAGTCAATCTGCTATCATTAAGGATATAGAAGAAGAGTTAGAAGAAGATGAAATGTATATTTATAAAAGAGGAAGAAATACTAAATCTGCCACTACTCCTAAAAACGCAAATGTGATAGACTATAGAAACGCTACTGGTTTTGAGGCCTTACTTGGATATTTATATTTAATTGGAAATAAAGAGAGATTATTTTATATATTAGAAAAATCAACAAAAGTTAAGTTAACATAAGTTAATAAATGTTATAAGGAGTGAAGAAAAGTGACAAAAGGAAATAGAGAAAGCAGAATGAGAGCTAGAGCTGAAAGAAAAATGCTTGAAGGTTCTACTAATCAAGGGAAATTTAAAAACTATGGATTTAGAGAAGAAAGAAAATCTTCTAATAATAGAAATAAAGCAATTGAAAGTCCTGAAGTTGAAGAAAGAGAAGATATAATAGTAGGAAGAAATGCTGTTATGGAAGTATTAAAAAGTGATAGAACTATAGAGGCACTATATATTGCTAATGGTAATATGGAAGGTTCTATTAAAGCTATAATTAATATAGCAAAAGAAAAAGGACTAGTGATAAAGGAAGTTGATAGAAAGAAACTAGACTTTATGAGTGCTGGTAATAATCATCAAGGAGTAATAGCTCAGGTTACGGCTTATAAGTATTATGAAGTAGCAGATATGATAAATTATGCTAAAAAGAAAAATCAAGATCCTTTTATAATAGTTTTAGATGAAATAGAAGATCCTCATAATTTAGGTTCAATTATAAGAACAGCAGAGTTATGTGGAGCTCATGGAATAATAATACCAAAGAGAAGAAATGTAGGGGTAACATCTACTGTATATAAATGTTCAGTTGGAGCTATAGAGCATATGAGAATAGCTAAAGTTACAAATATAAATGCAGCTATAGATGAGCTTAAAAAAGAAGGTCTTTGGATATATGGTGCAGATATAGCTGGTACTGAATATAGTTATGAAGTTGATTTTGGTGGTCCTTGTGCAATAGTAATTGGAAGTGAAGGTAGAGGTATATCTAAGCTTACTTTAAAGAAATGCGACAAATTAGTTAAAATTCCTATGGTAGGAAGAATTAATTCTTTAAATGCTTCAGTTGCAGGTGGTATAATGATGTATGAAATATTAAAAGGAAGGCTAACAAAATAGCTTTATAGAAGAGGTATGTTTTGAAAATAATATTTGTTGATGGGTATAATGTTATAAACAGCTGGCCTAACTTAAAGATTCAAAAAGATTATAGTTTTGATGGAGCTAGGCAAAGTTTAATTGATAGCCTACACAACTATTCAGTTTATGAGGGGTGTAAAATAATAATAGTTTTTGATGCCCATAAGGTAAATAGAAGCATTGAAAAGAAAGAAGATATAAATAAAAACATCAGTATTGTATTTACTAAAGATGGTGAAACGGCAGATTCCTATATTGAAAGGGAAGTTCATAACATAGGAAGAAGATTTGAGGTCTATGTAGTAACTTCAGATTGGCTTGAACAACAAACTATATTTCAAAGAGGAGCTGTAAGAGTATCTTCTCTTGAATTTTATAATGAAGTACTTGATACTGAAAATAGAATAAAAAAGAAAACTTTGAAAAACTCAAATTTATCTAAGAATAACTTATTAGATAATGTTAATGAGGAAGTGTTTAATAAATTAGAAGCTATGAGACGTAGTAAATAATGAGTTGAATATTACAGCTATTATAGATAGGCTTGAAGGGGTGAGATGTAGTGGAGGATAGTAGCAAAGTGAATATACATTTTAGTGAGTTTGTAAATAAGACAGATGAAGAGGTAGTTGATAAGGCTAAAACTGGTGATGCAAGAGCTCAAGAATACTTAATATCGAAGTATGAGAATTTTGTTAAAGCTAAGTCTAAATCATATTTTCTAATTGGTGCGGATAGAGAAGATATTTACCAAGAGGGGATGATAGGGTTATATAAAGCTATAAGAGATTTTAAACCAGATAGACTAGCTAGCTTTAAAGCTTTTGCTGAGCTTTGTATTACAAGACAAATAATAACTGCTATTAAAACTGCTACTAGGCAGAAGCATATCCCTTTAAACACATATATATCTTTAAATAAGCCAATATATGAAGAAGAATCGGATAGAACTCTTATAGATGTTCTGTCGGAACTTAAGATAACTGATCCGGAAGAATTAATAATTGGAAAAGAGCAATTAAAACATATAGAGGGAGAAATGGCTAAGGTACTTTCAGATTTGGAAATGGAGGTGCTACAGTCATATTTAGATGGCAAGTCATATCAAGAAATAGCTTGTGATTTAGATAGGCAAGCTAAGTCTATAGATAATGCTCTGCAGAGGGTTAAGAGAAAGCTTGAAAAATGTCTATATAATGATAAATAAGTCATCAAATTTTTATTGACAAATTTTTTGAACAATAGTAAACTTTATAATTGGTATATTAAACTATAAGCCAATTTAACAAGGAAATGCTCACGTAGCTCAGTAGGCAGAGCGTCGCCTTGGTAAGGCGGAGGTCGTCGGTTCAATCCCGATCGTGAGCTCCAATATAGTTGAGCGCTCACTAGTTGTGATTATCGTAATTATAGATTGCTTTGATCTTTGTAGTGTGCTCAATATATTAACCCCAAAAACAGAAAACGCTAGGCAAAGTTTATTACAAAGATTAAAGGAGGATTTTACAATGGCAAAGCAAAAATTCGAAAGAAGTAAACCACACGTAAACATTGGAACAATTGGTCACGTTGACCACGGTAAGACGACTTTAACAGCTGCGATCACAACAGTATTAGCAAACAGAGGTTATGCAGAAGCATTCAACTACGCTGATATAGATAAGGCTCCTGAAGAAAAAGAAAGAGGAATCACAATCAATACATCACACGTTGAATACGAAACTGAAAACAGACACTACGCTCACGTTGACTGTCCAGGACATGCTGACTATGTTAAGAACATGATCACTGGAGCAGCACAAATGGATGGAGCAATCCTAGTTTGTTCAGCAGCAGATGGTCCAATGCCACAAACAAGAGAACACATCCTACTAGCATCAAGAGTTGGAGTTGACTACATAGTAGTATTCTTAAACAAAGCTGATATGGTAGATGATGAAGAATTATTAGAATTAGTTGAAATGGAAGTTAGAGAATTATTATCTGAATACAACTTCCCAGGAGATGATATTCCAGTAATCAAGGGTTCAGCTTTAGTAGCATTAGAAAACCCAACAGATGAAAAATCAATCGCTCCAATCTTAGAGTTAATGGAAGCAGTAGATAGCTACATCCCAACTCCAGAAAGAGCAACAGATAAGCCATTCTTAATGCCAGTAGAAGATGTATTCACAATCACTGGTAGAGGAACAGTTGCAACAGGAAGAGTTGAAAGAGGAGTTCTACATGTAGGAGACGAAGTAGAAGTAATCGGATTAACTGAAGAAAGAAGAAAAACAGTTGTAACAGGAATCGAAATGTTCAGAAAGTTATTAGATGAAGCACAAGCTGGAGATAACATCGGAGCATTATTAAGAGGGGTACAAAGAACTGATATCGAAAGAGGTCAAGTTTTAGCAGTACCAAACTCAGTACACCCACACACTAAGTTCGTAGGTCAAGTATACGTACTTAAAAAAGAAGAAGGTGGAAGACATACTCCATTCTTCGATGGATACAGACCACAATTCTACTTCAGAACAACTGACGTTACTGGATCAATCAAATTACCAGAAGGTATGGAAATGGTTATGCCAGGAGACCACATCGACATGAACGTTGAATTAATCACTCAAGTAGCGATGGATGAAGGATTAAGATTCGCTATTAGAGAAGGTGGAAGAACTGTAGGTTCAGGAGTTGTTACTAGCATAATCGAATAGTAACAAAAAACTTTTTAAATAAAATAATGTGATCACACTTGGAGAGTAGAGGGACGCCTTTACTCTCTTTTAATTTTAAAATAAAAAAAATACCAAGATATTGTAAATGATTAATATATAATAAAATAGGGATAATAGATAATAGATAATAGTATCAGGTAGAAATTACATAAAAAAACCTATTGATAAAAGAAGATAGTCAATATAGAATATATTTGCTAAGGAAATTATATGATAAAATTTATAGAGTAATATAAGTCTTAAAATTTATGAAAAAACGATAAAAAAACTCTTGAAAAGCCTATTTAAACATAGTATAATGTAGGAGTTGTATAGCAAACAGTACATAATTAAGAGGTTGCCGGACTTCCGGGTTAATTCTTAATTAAGAAGTTAGGATCTAGAATCCTAAACCAGGGGTTCTATAGCACCATGAGTAAAAGTATGAAACACGTGGAGCAGTTTATAGAACATCCACTGTTGTGCGTTAGAAGTAAAGCGTACATGAAAAGGAGGGAAACCAAGATGTCAAAACAAAAAATAAGAATCAGATTAAAAGCTTTTGATCACAATATTTTAGATCAATCTGCTGAAAGAATTGTTGAAACAGCTAAATCAACAGGAGCTAAGGTTGCAGGTCCAGTACCACTACCAACTGAAAAAGATGTTGTTACAATATTAAGAGCTGTTCACAAATACAAAGATTCAAGAGAGCAATTCGAAATCAGAACACACAAGAGATTAATCGACATAGTTAATCCATCACCTAAGACAGTTGATGCTTTAATGAGATTAAACTTACCAGCTGGTGTTGATATCGAAATTAAGCTATAGTAAATACTTATCAAATAAACAGTTTGAACGATTATGATTGTTAATCAATCCGCTAATACGTTTAGGAGGTGTAAATACATGAAAAAAGCTATATTAGGAAAGAAAGTTGGAATGACTCAAATCTTTGATGAAAATGGTAAGGTTGTTCCTGTAACTGTAGTAGAAGCTGGTCCATGTGTTGTTGTTCAAAAGAAAACTATCGAGAAAGATGGTTATGAAGCAATACAAGTTGGATTTGGTGACATAAGAGAAAAATTAGTTAACAAGCCAAAGAAGGGACACTATGCTAAAGCAGGAGTTTCTTTAAAGAGAAGATTAAAGGAATTAAGATTAGAAGATTGTTCAGCTTATGAAGTTGGTCAAGAAATTAAAGCTGACTTATTCCAAGTTGGAGACAAAGTTGATGTATCTGGAGTTTCTAAAGGTAAGGGATTCCAAGGTGTTATCAAGAGATGGAATGCTAGCAGAGGACCAATGAGTCACGGTTCTAAGTTCCACAGAGCAGTAGGTTCTATGGGAGCTTCATCAGATCCATCAAGAACTTTCAAAAACAAGAATATGCCAGGGCATATGGGTGCTGTTAACACAACAGTATTAAACTTAGAAGTAGTTAAGGTTATAGCTGAAAAGAACTTAATACTAATCAAGGGTGGTATCCCAGGACCTAACAAAGGTACAGTAGTAATAAGAAACGCAGTTAAAGCTTAATTTCTATAGAAAGGAGGAAACAGGATGCCTACAGTAGGATTATTTAATCAAGAAGGAAAACAAGTTGGAGATATCCAATTAAACGATAATGTGTTCGGAGTTGAAGTTAACACAGATGCTATGCATCAAGTTGTAGTTGCTTTATTAGCTAACAAGAGACAAGGAACTCAATCAGCTAAGACAAGAGCTGAGGTAAGAGGGGGCGGAATCAAGCCTTGGAGACAAAAGGGAACTGGTAGAGCAAGACAAGGTTCTATTAGAGCACCACAATGGATCAAAGGTGGTATAGTATTCGCACCAAAACCAAGAGATTACAGAGTATCAGTGCCAAAGAGCATGAGAAAAGTAGCTATGAAGTCTGCTTTAACTAGCAAGGTTCAAGACGGTCAAATGGTAGTATTAGAAACATTAGGATTCGAAGCTCCAAAGACTAAGAACATGGTTGAAGTATTAAAAGCTTTCGAAGCTAAGAAGACTTTAATAGTAACTGGTGAATCAAACGAAGTATTATACAAATCAGCTAGAAATATTGCTGATGTTCAAATTATGCCAGTTAACAACATCAATGTTTATGATTTATTAAAGTTTGAAAAATTAATCATAACTAAGGATGCTGTATCAAAGATTGAGGAGGTGTACGCATAATGACAAGCTATGATATTATAAGAAAGCCTGTTATCACTGAAAAGAGTATGACTGCTATGGCAGACAAAAAGTACACTTTCATAGTTCAAATTAACGCTAACAAAGTTCAAATTAAAAAAGCTGTAGAAGAAATCTTCGGCGTAAAAGTTGACAAAGTTCAAACATTAAGAACTATGGGAAAAACAAAGAGAATGGGCGTACATGTAGGAAAGAGAGCAGACTTCAAGAAAGCTGTTGTTACTTTAACAGAAGATAGCAAGAGCATCGAATTCTTCGAAGGAATGCAATAACGCGAATAAAGCGCATTATTGGTATATAAATACCAGAGAAGCTTAAAGTAAGGAGGGAATTTACATGGCAGTTAAAAAGTTTAGACCAACTACCCCATCAAGAAGACAAATGACAATGGCTACTTTTGAAGAAATTACTACTAGTACTCCAGAAAAGTCACTTCTTGTTTCATTAAACAAAAGTGGTGGTAGAAATGCTCAAGGTAAAATAACTGTTAGACACCACGGTGGTGGAGCTAAGAGAAAATATAGAATAATAGATTTCAAGAGAAATAAGGATGGTATCCCTGCAAAGGTTGCTACTATCGAATACGATCCAAACAGAACAGCATACATAGCGCTAGTTGTATATGCTGATGGTGATAAGAGATATATAATAGCTCCAGTTGGATTAAAAGTTGGAGATGTTGTAGTTTCAGGAGCTGATGCTGATATCAAAATTGGTAACGCTCTTCCATTAAGAAACATACCAGTAGGTACTTTTGTTCACAATGTTGAATTACAAATAGGCAAAGGTGCTCAAATGGTAAGATCAGCTGGTACTTCAGCTCAATTAATGGCTAAAGAAGGTAACTACGCAACACTAAGATTACCTTCAGGTGAAATGAGATATGTTAGAATAGAATGTAGAGCTACAGTAGGAACTGTTTCAAATACTACTAACGATATTATCAATATCGGTAAAGCTGGTAGAAAGAGACATTTAGGATGGAGACCTACAGTTAGAGGTTCTGTAATGAACCCTTGCGATCACCCTCATGGTGGTGGTGAAGGTAGATCACCAATCGGTAGACCAAGTCCAGTTACTCCATGGGGTAAACCAGCACTTGGATACAAGACTAGAAAGAATAAGAAGTATTCTGACAAATTCATAATAAAGAGAAGAAACGATAAGTAGTATGAAGAGAAGTAAGTTCTCTTCATGGCTTGTCAGCCTAGAGATTATGAAGGGAGGCAAATTATAGTGAGTAGATCAACAAAAAAAGGGCCTTTTGTACATGAAGGACTTTTAAAGAAAATTGAAGAAATGAATGCTAGTGGAGATAAGAAGGTTGTTAAGACTTGGTCAAGAAGTTCAACAATATTCCCACAAATGATTGGTCATACAATTGCTGTTCACGATGGAAGAAAGCATGTTCCAGTTTTCGTAAGCGAAGACATGGTAGGACACAAGCTTGGTGAGTTCGCATTAACAAGAACTTACAGAGGACACGATTATGACGAAAAAGCAGCAAGAAAAAGAAAGTAATCCCGGAAAGGAGGAACATAAATGGAAGCTAGAGCTATAGCTAAATATGTTAGAATGTCTCCAACTAAAGTAGGAGTAGTTCTTGATTTAATAAGAGGAAAAAATATTCAAGAGGCTTTCGCTATTCTACAATATACTCCAAAAGAAGCAGCTGTTGCAATAAACAAAGTTTTAAAGTCAGCTGTTGCTAATGCGGAAAATAATCACGAAATGGATGTAGAAAGATTATATGTAGCAGAAGCATATGTTGGTGCAGGTCCAACACTTAAGAGATTCAGACCAATGGATCACGGAAAAGCATTTAGAATTAACAAGAGAACAAGTAATATAACACTTGTAGTTAAAGAAAGAGCTTAGAAAGAAGGAGGGAAAACAAGTGGGTCAAAAAGTACATCCTCACGGACTTAGAGTAGGAGTTATCAAAGATTGGGATGCTAAGTGGTATGCTTCAAAGAAGAATTTCGCAGACAACTTAATCGAAGATAACAAAATAAGAGAATTCGTAAAGAAGGAACTTTTCTCAGCTGGTATTTCAAAGATTGAAATTGAAAGAGCTGCTAAGAGAGTTAAATTAAATATATATACTGCTAAACCAGGTGTTATAATCGGAAAAGGTGGATCAGGAATAGAAGCTTTAAAAGTAAAGTTAGCTAAAATAGTTGATAATAAGAATTTAGTAATCAACATAGTTGAAGTGAAAAAAGCAGAAGCTGATGCTCAATTAATGGCAGAAAACATTGCTGCTCAATTAGAAAAAAGAGTATCATTCAGAAGAGCTATGAAGCAAAGTATCCAAAGAGCTATGAGACTTGGAGCTAAAGGTGTTAAAACTGCTTGCTCAGGTAGATTAGGTGGAGCTGAAATAGCTAGAACTGAACAATATCATGAAGGAACAATTCCACTACAAACTTTAAGAGCAGACATCGATTATGGATTTGCTGAAGCTGATACAACTTATGGAAAGATTGGCGTAAAAGTTTGGGTTTATAATGGAGAAGTTCTTCCAACTAAAAAAGTTGAAAAGAAGGAAGAAGCTAACGCATAAGTAAGAAAGGAGGAATTAGTCATGTTAATGCCTAAGAGAGTTAAGCATCGTAAGGTACAACGTGGTAGAATGAAGGGAAAAGCTACAAGAGGTAATTTCCTTGCATACGGAGATTTTGGTATCCAAGCAATGAACTGCGGATGGATAACAAGTAATCAAATTGAATCTGCCAGAATTGCTATAAACAGATATATCAGAAGAGGAGGAAAACTTTGGATAAAGATTTTCCCAGATAAGCCAGTTACTATGAAGCCAGCTGGAACAAGAATGGGTTCAGGTAAAGGTTCACCAGAGTACTGGGTAGCAGTAGTTAAACCTGGTAGAGTTTTATTTGAATTATCAGGAGTAAATGAAGAAGTTGCAAGAGAAGCAATGAGACTTGCATCACACAAGCTTCCTGTAAAGTGTAAGTTCGTTACAAGAAGAGATTTTGAGGAAATGGGTGGTGAAGAATAATGAAGGCTAGAGAACTAAAAGAATTAAGAGCAAATGCTCCTCAAGATTTAAAGGTTAAATTAAATGACCTTAAGGCTGAGTTATTCAACTTAAGATTCCAATTAGCTACAGGTCAATTAGAAAATCCTATGAGAATTAGAGAAGTAAAGAAATCTATAGCCCAAATCAAAACCATCTTAAGAGAAGAAGAGATAAGGGCTTTCGAGCAGTAAATCTGAAAGGAGGTAACTCTTAATGGAAAGAGGATTAAGAAAAAAAAGAATAGGTAGAGTTGTTTCAGATAAAATGGATAAGACTATCGTTGTTGCTGTTGAGACTAAGGTTAGACACCCATTATATGGTAAGACAGTTAATAGAACAACAAAGTTTAAAGCTCATGATGAAAACAATGAAGCTAAAATTAATGATAGAGTTTTAATTATGGAAACTAGACCATTATCTAAGGATAAGAGATGGAGACTTGTTGAAATAGTTGAAAAAGCTAAATAGGCTTTAAGTCTGAAAGGAGGGTAATTCAATGATACAACAACAAACCTTACTAAAAGTAGCAGATAACTCAGGTGCAAAGGAGATCATGTGCATAAGAGTTTTAGGCGGATCTAAGAGAAAGTTCGGTAACATTGGAGACGTAATAGTTGCTAGCGTTAAAAGTGCAACACCAGGCGGAGTTGTTAAAAAAGGAGACGTTGTAAAAGCTGTTATAGTAAGATCAGTAAAAGGATTAAGAAGAGCTGATGGTTCATACATTAAGTTTGATGAAAATGCAGCAGTTATTATAAAGGATGACAAGCAACCAAGAGGAACTCGTATCTTCGGACCAGTTGCAAGGGAGCTAAGAGATAACGAATTTAACAAGATTTTATCATTAGCACCTGAAGTTCTATAATGGAGGAGGTGTCTCATTTGAAAGTACATGTTAGAAAGAATGACACAGTTGTAGTTGTTTCCGGTAAAGACAAAGGAAAGACTGGTGAAGTTTTAAAAGTATATCCTAAGACAGGTAAAGTTATCGTTCAAGGAGTTAATATAGTTAAAAAGCACCAAAAGCCAAGTAGAGCGAATGCTCAAGGCGGAATAATAGAAAAAGAAGGAGCTATCTATAGCTCAAAAGTTATGTTATACTGCACAAAGTGTAAAAACGCTACAAGAATTAGTAACAAGATATTAGAAGATGGTACTAAAGTTAGAGCTTGTAAGAAGTGCGGCGAAACATTCTAGAATCTGAAAGGAGGTACTAAATTATGACAACAAGACTTCAAGAAAAGTATCAAAAAGAAGTAATTCCAGCTATGATCGAAAAGTTTGGATATAAGAATATAATGCAAGTTCCAAAGCTTGAAAAGATAGTTATCAACATGGGTGTTGGTGAAGCTAAGGACAATCAAAAAATATTAGAAGCTGCAGTTAATGATTTAAGTATTATTGCAGGTCAAAAGCCAATCTTAACAAGAGCAAAGAAATCAGTTGCTAACTTTAAGATAAGAGAGCAAATGGCTTTAGGATGTAAGGTTACATTAAGAAAAGCAAAGATGTATGAATTTGCTGATAAATTAATGGCAATTGCTCTTCCAAGAGTTAGAGACTTCAGAGGAGTTTCAAGCAAATCTTTCGATGGAAGAGGAAACTACTCACTAGGAGTTAAAGAGCAATTAATATTCCCAGAAATTGAATACGATAAAATCGATAAGGTTAGAGGAATGGATATTATCTTCGTAACTACAGCTAACACTGACGAAGAAGCAAGAGAATTATTAAGATTCCTTGGTATGCCATTCGCTCAATAATAAGGAGGGAAAACCGTGGCACGTAAGGCTATCATTGAAAAGTGGAAAAAAGAACCAAAATATGCAACAAGAGCTTATACAAGATGCAGACTATGTGGAAGACCACATTCAGTATTAAAGAAATTTGGTATATGCCGTATATGTTTTAGAGAACTTGCTTACAAGGGTCAAATCCCTGGTTGTAAGAAAGCAAGTTGGTAAGAAACTGATTAGTGAAAGGAGGCACATTAAATGGTTATGACAGATCCTATCGCAGATTTGCTGACTCGTATTAGAAACGCAAATGCTGTAAGACATGAAGTAGTAGAAGTACCTTCATCAAACGTGAAGAAGGCTATTGCAAATATATTATTACAAGAGGGATACATTAAAGAATTAGAGGAATATAACGATGGTGTTGTTCCAATGTTAAGAATATCTCTTAAGTATGGAGCAGATAAAGAAAGAGTTATAACTGGTTTAAAGAGAATATCTAAACCAGGTTTAAGAGTTTACTGTAAGAAAGATGAAATTCCAAAGGTGTTAAGCGGACTAGGAGTTGCTATAATATCTACATCTAATGGTTTATTAGTTGATAGAGAAGCAAGAAAAGCTGGATTAGGCGGAGAAGTAGTTTGCTACGTTTGGTAATTCCAAATTAGAAAGTAACTAGATTAACATATATAAGAACAAGTAAAACAGGAGGTGCGATTATGTCAAGAGTAGGTAGATTACCTATAACTATACCTGCAGGCGTAACTGTAGCTGTTTCAGCAGATAATGTTGTTACAGTTAAGGGTCCAAAGGGCGAACTTGTTAAAGCTATGAACAAAGACATGAATATAGCAGTAGAAAACAATCAAGTTGTTGTTACTAGACCTAGCGATCAAAAAGAGCACAGAGCTCTTCACGGATTAACTAGAGCATTAATCAATAACATGGTAATTGGAGTAGAAAAAGGATTTGAAAAGAGCTTAGAACTAATTGGTGTTGGTTACAGAGCTCAATTACAAGGAAAGAAACTTGTAATGAACTTAGGATATTCACATCCAGTTGAAATAGAACCAATCGAAGGTGTTACTTTCGAAACTCCAGCTGCAACTAAAGTTGTTGTTAAGGGAATAGATAAAGAAAAAGTTGGAGCTGCTGCGGCTGATATCAGATCATGGAGAAAGCCTGAACCATATAAGGGTAAGGGAGTTAAGTATGATAACGAAGTAATCAGACGTAAAGAAGGTAAGACTGGTAAGAAATAATAGAAAGGAGTGAAACCTTTATGTTTAAAAAGGTAGACAGAAAAGCTAGTAGAGAAAGACGTCACCTAAGAGTACGTAAGAAAATTTCTGGTACTCCTGAAAGACCAAGACTTTCAGTATATAGAAGTGAAAAAAATATATATGCTCAAATTATAGATGATGTTAATGCAGTAACTTTAGTTGCAGCTTCAAGCTTAGATAAGACAGTAGAAGTTAAATCAGGCGGAAATAAAGAAGCAGCTAAATTAGTTGGTGAATTAATAGCAAAGAAAGCTTTAGAAAAAGGAATATCAGAAGTAGTATTCGATAGAGGTGGATACGTGTATCACGGAAGAGTTCAATCTTTAGCTGAGGCTGCAAGAGAAGCAGGCTTAAAATTCTAATAAACAAGGAGGGAAATACATGAGAATCGATCCTAGCACACTAGACCTTAAGGAAAAGGTTGTTAGCATAAACAGAGTAACTAAGGTTGTTAAGGGTGGTAGAAACTTCAGATTCAGCGCTTTAGTAGTTGTAGGTGACGAAAACGGACACGTAGGCGTTGGAATGGGTAAGTCAATCGAAATCCCAGAAGCAATTAAAAAAGGAATAGAAGACGCTAAGAAACACTTAGTAAGTGTTGCTATAGTTGGAACAACTGTTCCTCATCAAATATATGGAAAATTCGGAACTGGTAAGGTTCTTATAATGCCAGCTAAAGAAGGTACAGGAGTTATCGCTGGAGGTCCAGCAAGATCTGTATTAGAATTAGCAGGATTAAAGGATGTTAGAGCTAAGTCATTAGGTTCAAACAATCCAAAAAACATGGTAAGTGCTACTATTAACGGTTTAGCAAACTTAAGAACAGCTGAAGATATAGCTAAATTAAGAGGCAAAACTGTAGAAGAGATTTTAGGTTAGGAGGGAATCGCAATGGCAAAAATTAAAGTTACTCTTGTTAAGAGTTTAATTGGAAGAAAAAAAGACCATATTGCTACTGCTAATGCCCTTGGACTTAGAAAAATCGGTAAGACAGTAGAACATGAAGAAACTCCTCAAATCAGAGGAATGATTAATAAGGTTAACTATCTACTAAAAGTAGAAGAAGTTTAATAAGAGGAGGTGCATTGAGTAATGAAACTTCATGAATTAAAACCAGCAGCTGGAAGTAAGAAGGCTCCTAAAAGAGTTGGTAGAGGTACTGGTTCAGGTTTAGGTAGAAATGCTGGAAAAGGTGAAAAAGGCCAAAAGGCTAGATCAGGTGGCGGAGTAAGACCAGGATTTGAAGGTGGTCAAATGCCATTATATAGAAGACTTCCTAAGAGAGGATTCACAAATATATTTGCTAAGCAATATGTTAGCATCAATGTTGACAGATTAAATATATTTGAAAACGGAACTGAAATTACACCGGAAGTTTTACTTGAAAGAAGAGTTATCAGTAAGGTAAAAGACGGAGTTAAGATTTTAGGAAATGGTGTACTAGATAAGAGCCTAACTGTTAAAGGATGTAAGTTCTCAAAATCAGCGGCTGAAAAGATAGAAGCAGCTGGAGGAAAAGTTGAGGTGATTTAGTATGCTATCAACCCTACGTAATGCCTGGAAGGTTCCCGAATTAAAAAAGAGATTTTTATGGACTATATTTTTAGTTGCAATTTTCAGGATAGGAACCCATATTCCTGTTCCTGGAATTCGCACAGATGTTTTAAATAGTTTAGCTACAAGTGGTACAATATTTGGTTTCTATGATTTAATATCAGGAGGAGCATTTAGACAATTTAGTATATTTGCTTTAAGTGTTACACCTTATATTAATGCTTCAATTATAGTTCAATTATTAACTATAGCAATTCCATCATTAGAGCAGCTTTCAAAGGAAGGCGAAGATGGAAGGAAAAAGATTCAAAAGATTACAAGAATATTATCCATTGTAATAGGATTCATTCTTGCTTTTGGAACATACAGTATGGTAGCAGCTAAGGGTGCTACAGTAGGAATGGCTTGGCCAGAAGTACTAGTTGTTCTAGTGGCGTTAGTTGCAGGATCAACATTCTGTATGTGGCTTGGAGATCAAATCACAGCTAAAGGATTTGGAAATGGTATATCCATATTAATATTCGTAAATATAGTATCTCAGTTACCTGTAACTTTAATGTCATTATTTACATTAGAGGATCAAGGGAAAATTACTATAATAGGAATTTTATTATTTGTTGCTTTTGCAATTATCTTACTAGGTTTATGTATATTCTTCTCATTAGCAGAGAGAAGAATTCCAGTACAATATGCTGGTAAAGCAGTAGGATCTAAAGTGATGAAGGGTCAAAGTACTCACATTCCTTTAAGTATTATAGGGTCAGCTGTTATAGCGATAATATTCTCTATGTCAGTTATGATGTTCCCTAAGACAATTGCAGAGTTCTTCCCAAATGTTACTTGGGTACAAAGTGTTGTTACAAGTAAATATAGTATATTCAATGAAACTACTTGGATGTATCCAGTATGTTATGCATTATTAACTATATTCTTTACTTGGTTCTACACACAAATTACATTTAAGCCTGATGAAATGGCTGAGAATCTTAACAAATCAGCAGGTTTTGTACCAGGAATAAGACCGGGAGAAGCAACAGAAAAGCATTTTGAAAAGGTACTTACAAAAGTATCATTAGTTGGAGGAGTATTTGCAGCTTTACTAGCAGTACTACCAATATTAATTGCAAATACTGGTTTACAAGGAATACAATTTGGTGGTACATCATTATTAATTATGGTTGGTGTTGGTCTTGACTTCTCAAGACAATTAGATTCACAATTAGTAATGAGACACTATCAAGGATTCTTAAAATAGATTAATAATGGAGATGATGCCCGTGAAGATAGTATTATTAGGTCCTCCTGGAGCAGGTAAGGGAACACAGGCAAAATCAATTAGTAATAGATACTCAATACCACATATTTCTACAGGAGATATATTTAGAAAAAATATTTCTGAAAATACTCCTTTAGGAATAGAAGCTAAGAAGCACATCGATAAAGGTCAACTAGTACCTGATGAAGTTACTATAAACATGGTAAAAGATAGGTTACAACAGGATGACTGTAAGAATGGATACTTATTAGATGGTTTCCCAAGGACAGTTAATCAAGCAGAAGCTCTTCAAGAATTCTTAAATTCAAGAAATGAAGAACTAGATACAGCTTTATTAATAGAAGTACCTACTGGTTTCATTCTAGAAAGAATGACAGGAAGAAGAGTATGTCCATCATGTGGAGCTAGCTATCATATTAAGTTTAACCCACCAGCAGCACAAGGCAAATGTGATGTTTGTGGAAGTGATATAATCCAAAGAAAAGATGATACAGAAGAAACTGTATCTGAAAGACTTGATGTGTATGAGAGACAAACACAACCACTGATTGATTTTTATAAAGAAAGAAACTTACTTTCAACTGTAGATGGAACTCAAGCTATTAACGAAGTGTTTGAAAGTATCTGTAACATCTTAGGGAGTCTTTAATAATGATTTTTATTAAAAATGACAAAGAAATAAACCTAATGAGGGAAGCAGGTAAAATAGTAGCAGAAACACTACTACTGATTGAAGAAAAAGTAAGGCCAGGAATAACTACTGCTGAATTAGATAGGATAGCAGAAGAATTTATAACTAAGCATGGAGCAAGACCTTCATTTAAAGGTCTATATGATTTTCCAGCTTCACTATGTATATCTGTTAACGAGCAAGTAGTTCATGGGATCCCAGGAGGTTATGCATTAAAAGATGGAGATATAATTAGTGTGGACTGTGGAGCATACTTAAATGGCTTTCACGGTGATGCTGCCAGGACTTTTGGTGTAGGAAATATAAGTGAAGAAGCTAGAAGGTTAATAGAAGTAACTAAAGAAAGTTTCTTTAAAGGTATAGAATATGCTAAAGTTGATAACAGACTTACTGATATATCACATGGAATACAAAGCTACATAGAATCGCATGGTTTCTCTGTAGTACGAGATTTCGTAGGACACGGTATAGGTAGAGTAGTACACGAAGATCCAGAGGTGCCTAATTTCGGTAAGCCTGGAAAGGGACCGAAATTAGTAAAGGGAATGGCCCTAGCCATTGAACCTATGGTTAATGCAGGGGATTATAAAGTGAAAACTTTAAATGATGATTGGACTGTAGTAACTAGGGATGGAAGTTTATCTGCACACTACGAAAATACAATTGTTATTTTACCAGATGGACCCGAAATATTAACACTGATTTAATAGAGGTGTTGCTTAGTTATAAATTCGCATGATACCAAAAGGTGGCTTGTAGATTTATGACTAAGGTAATCATTGAGGTGAAAAGTTTGCAAAACAATGACTTAATTGGGAAAGTGGTTCTTTCAAAAAGAGGAAGAGATAAAAATCATTTATATGTTGTAATAGGGCATTTAAGTGATAGTTATATAATCCTTAGTAATGGGAGCACTAAAACAGTTCAGATGCCTAAACAGAAGAATTTAAAACATATAAGTGTTTTAGAGGATGTAGATGATGAGATTAAAGAATCTATCATATCAAAGGATAGAGGTACTGATTTAAAAATAAAAAGATTTCTAAAACTTAAAGGCATTGTTAAGGAGGGTTGATTACCTTATGTCAAAAGATGATGTAATAGAAATGCAAGGTGTTGTACTAGAGTCATTACCAAATGCTATGTTCCAAGTTGAACTAGAGAGTGGTCACAAAATTCTAGCACATATATCAGGAAAATTAAGAATGAACTTCATTAGAATTCTACCTGGAGACAAGGTTACAATAGAACTTTCTCCGTATGATTTAACTAGAGGTAGAATTACATGGAGAGCTAAATAAAACAGTGGGAACTACCACTAAGTATTACAAGGAGGGTTAGCGATGAAAGTAAGACCATCAGTTAAGCCTATTTGCGAAAAGTGCAAGATTATAAGAAGAAAAGGAAAAGTAATGGTTATCTGTGAAAATCCTAAGCACAAGCAAAAGCAAGGCTAATACAGTTAAAGTATAGGCAAAAAGAATAATTTAACTATATAAATATTATTGACTTTTCAGTTAAAGTCAAATATGATTATATAGGCATTTAAATCAGCATAAAGATTTTAGGTGCGGCTGACAGTAGGGTAAAACTCTGCTGACCTAGGATTTTATTATATAAATATACACATATAATTAAAGTTGTATGCATTTCAATATCAGGAGGTGTAAGTTTTAATGGCAAGAATTTCAGGCGTAGACCTACCAAGAGAAAAAAGAGTTGAAATAGGTCTAACATATATATACGGAATAGGACTTTCTACTTCTCAAAAGATTTTAGCAGAAACAGGAGTTAATCCTGACACAAGAGTTAAAGATCTTTCAGAAGATGAAGTAACTAAGATAAGAGAGTTTGTAAAAACATTAACAATTGAAGGTGACTTAAGAAGAGAAGTTGCTTTAAATATTAAGAGATTAGTTGAAATTGGATGTTACAGAGGTATCAGACATAGAAAAGGTCTTCCAGTTAGAGGACAAAAGACTAAGACTAATGCTAGAACTAGAAAAGGTCCAAAGAAAACTATCGCAAATAAGAAGAAGTAGTGAGGAGGGAATTCGATGGCTCAAAAGGTTAAAAAGACTAGAAGAAGAAAAGAAAGAAAGAATATTGAGCATGGTGCTGCACACATCAAATCAACTTTCAATAACTCAATAGTTACTTTGACTGATGCGGCAGGTAATGCTTTATCATGGTCAAGTGCAGGAGCTCTAGGCTTTAGAGGATCAAGAAAAAGTACTCCATTCGCAGCTCAAATGGCAGCAGAAACTGCAGCTAAAGCAGCTATGGAACATGGATTAAAAAGTATAGAAGTATACGTAAAGGGACCTGGTGCTGGAAGAGAAGCAGCAATCAGATCTTTACAAGCAGCAGGATTAGAAGTAACTCTAATTAAAGATGTTACTCCAATCCCACATAACGGATGTAGACCACCAAAGAGAAGAAGAGTCTAGTATTCATATAGGAGGTGTAATTAATGGCAAGATATACTGGAGCTACATGTAGATTATGTAGAAGAGAAGGTATGAAATTATTCCTTAAAGGGGATAGATGTTTCACAGATAAATGTGCTTTTGTTAGAAGAAGTTATGCACCAGGACAACATGGAGCAGCTAAGAAAAAATTATCTAACTATGGCGTACAATTAAGAGAAAAGCAAAAAGCTAGAAGAATATACGGAGTATTAGAAGGCCAATTCAGAAGTTACTATGAAAAGGCTGATCATATGAAGGGTATTACAGGTGAAAACTTACTTAAGTTACTAGAAATGAGATTAGATAACGTTGTTTATAGACTAGGATATGGTGCTTCAAGAGCTGAAGCTAGACAATTAGTTAACCATGGACATTTCTTAGTAAATGGTAAGAAAGTAGATATCGCTTCATACAAAGTTTCTGTTAACGATGAAATATTAGTTGCAGAAAAGAGCAGAGGAACTGAAAAATTCAAGACATTTATAGAAAATCCAAAGACATTACCAAAGTGGTTAGAAGCAAATGTTGAAAATTATTCAGGAAAAGTTATAGCTGAACCAACAAGAGAAGACATTGACGTACCAGTTAACGAAACTCTTATCGTTGAGTTATACAGCAAGTAATAGTTTAGTATTTGTATTGTTAAGATTTATCTTACAATACAAATATATAAGCAGTTGCCCTCAGAATAATGTTGCCATTTATAATATAAGGAGGGTTTGTGCATGTTAGAAATAGAAAAGCCAATAATTGAATGTATAGAAGCAAATGAAAATGGTACTTATGGTAAATATGTAGTTGAACCATTAGAAAGAGGATATGGTATTACACTTGGAAATGCTCTAAGAAGAATACTTTTATCATCACTTCCTGGTGCAGCTCCAACATCAGTAAAAATTGATGGAGTACTACACGAATTTTCTACTGTACAAGGTGTTAAAGAAGATGTTACAGAAATAATCTTAAACATAAAAGCTTTAGCATTAATAATGAATGGTGAAGGTCCAAAGACAATATATATAGATGCTCAAGGACCAGGAGTAGTTACAGGTGCAGATATTAAAACTGACGGAGACGTTGAAGTTGTAAGTAAAGATCTTCATATAGCTACATTAGATGATAATGGTAAGTTATACATGGAGATAACAGTTAATAGAGGAAGAGGATATGTTACTCAAAATAAAAATAAGAGTGAAGATCTTCCATTATCAGCTATTGCTGTAGACTCAATATATACTCCTGTTAAGAGAGTTAACTTTACTGTTGAAAATACAAGAGTTGGTCAAATTACTGACTACGATAAGTTAACATTAGAAATCTGGACTAATGGAACTATTAAAATTGATGAAGCTATTAGCTTATCATCAAAAATACTTATAGAACACTTTAAGTTATTTATGTCATTAGGTGATAGTACTAATGATGTAGAAATTATGATAGAAAAAGAAGAAGATAAGAAAGAAAAAGTACTAGAGATGACTGTAGAAGAGCTAGATTTATCAGTTAGATCATATAACTGTTTAAAGAGAGCTGGAATCAATACAGTTCAAGAACTTGCTGGAAAGTCTATGGATGACATGATGAAGGTAAGAAATCTAGGAAAGAAATCTTTAGAGGAAGTCGAAAGAAAGCTTAAGGAATTAGGCTTAGGATTAAGACTAAACGATGAGTAAGGAGGTAAATCCATATGGCAGGTTATCGTAAATTAGGTCGTCCTACTGACCAAAGAAGAGCTATGCTAAGAAGCCTTGTTACAAGCTTTTTAAAGCATGGTAAGATTGAAACAACTGAAACAAGAGCTAAGGAAACTAGAAAATTAGCTGAAAAGATGATCACTTTAGCAAAAAGAGGTGACCTTCACGCTAGAAGACAAGTTTTAGCATTTGTTCATGAAGAAGAAGTAGTTCAAAACCTATTTGACAATGTTGCTCCAAAGTACGCTGAAAGAAACGGTGGATACACTAGAATGTACAAAAAAGGCCCAAGAAGAGGGGACGGAGCAGAAGTTGTTATACTTGAATTAGTATAATATAAAAGGGGGATTAAGTATAAAACTTAGTCCCCATTTTTGCATATAGAAAATTAAATATAATATAAGAGCTTAAAAAATTAATGTAAACTAATTGTAATTAATGAAATGTGTATTATAATATTCTTATGTTAATGTATATACACTATTTAAGTTTTTATATAATGCTTAATAAGAGAAGGAGGGCTATATTATGAAAGAAGCAATGGTGAAGTGTGAGAATGTATCTTTTAAATATAGAGCAGTTGAGGGAGAAGAAGAAAAATATGCCGTAAATGGTGTAAGCTTTGAAGTTGAAAAGGGAGAATTCTTAGTAGTATTAGGTCATAATGGATCAGGAAAATCAACGATTGCTAAGCATATGAATGCTCTTTTAATACCCTCTGATGGAACTGTAATTGTAGATGGATTAGATACTAAAGATCAGAAAAATTTATGGGAAATAAGATCAAGAGCTGGCATGGTTTTTCAGAATCCAGATAACCAATTAGTAGCAACTATCGTTGAAGAAGATGTAGCATTTGGGCCTGAAAATCTTGGGGTAGAACCAGAAGAAATAAGAAAAAGAGTGGATGAAAGTTTAAAAAAAGTAGGAATGTATGAATATAGAAGACATGCGCCACATTTACTTTCAGGTGGACAGAAGCAAAGGATAGCTATTGCAGGAATATTAGCAATGAAGCCAAAGTGCATAATATTTGATGAACCTACTGCAATGCTTGACCCATCAGGAAGAAGAGAAGTTTTAAAGAATATAAAAGAAATTAATGAGAAGTATGGTATAACTATTGTTCTTATAACACATTATATGGATGAAGCAGCACAAGCTGATAGGGTAATAGTAATGGATGGAGGAAAAGTAATATTAGAAGGTAAGCCAAGAGAAGTATTTTCTAATGTGAAAGAAATGAAGGAAATAGGTTTAGATGTTCCTCAAGTGACTGAATTATGCTATGAATTAAAAAATAGTGGTGTAAATATAGATACAAATATATTAAATGTAGATGAGATGGTGGATGCGTTATGTCAATTAAGATAGAGAATTTAGTACATGTTTATATGCCTAAGTCACCTTTTGAAAAAGTGGCTTTAGATGATGTAAATATTGAGATAAAAGAAGGGGAGTTTGTTGCTCTTATAGGACATACAGGCTCAGGAAAATCAACATTAATTCAACATATGAATGGCCTTTTAAAGCCAAGCTCTGGAAGAATTATAGTAGATGGAGTAGATATAACTAAGAATGGAGTAAAGCTTACAGATATAAGAAAAAAAGTAGGTTTAGTATTTCAATATCCTGAATATCAATTATTTGAAGAAACTATAGAAAAGGATATAGAATATGGTCCAAGAAATCTAGGTCTAGATCAAGACGAAATAACAAGAAGAGTTAAAAGATCTATGGAGATGGTTGGTTTAGATTACGAAACATATAGACATAAATCACCTTTTGATTTAAGTGGTGGACAAAAGAGAAGAGTGGCTATAGCAGGGGTAGTAGCTATGGAACCAAAGGTACTTATCCTAGATGAACCTACAGCAGGGTTAGATCCTAAAGGTAGAGATGATATTTTAGCTCAAATAAAAACTCTTCATGATAATTACAAGATGACTATAGTTCTTGTAAGTCATAGTATGGAAGATGTAGGTAAACTAGCTGAGAGAATAATAGTAATGAACAAAGGTAAAGTTCAATTAGAAGGTACACCTGCCGAAGTATTTAAAGAAGTTGATACTTTAGAAAGTATAGGCCTTGCTGTACCACAAGTAACTTACCTTATGAGAGCATTAAGAGAAAAAGGTTTTAATGTTTCAGATGAAGTATACACTATTAGTAAGGGCAAGGAAGAATTATTAAGAATCTTAAAGGAAACTAATAACTAGGGGGATAGAAAATGATAAAAGACATAACTATAGGTCAATATATACCAGGAGAAACCTTTGTCCATAAGTTAGATCCTAGGACAAAAATACTATTATCTATCCTATTTATTGTATCTTTATTTATAGTAAATAAATTCGTGGGATATTTATTAATAGTTGCTTTTTTAGCTCTAACAGTTTATGTGGCAAAATTACCACCAAGATATCTATATAAAGGTCTTAAGCCTGTATTTTTCCTTATAATATTTACAGCGGTATTGAATATTTTTATGATTAAAGGAACAGCTGATACTTTATTATTTGAGATTGGATTTATAAAAGTTTATACAGAAGGATTAAAAACAGCTGGGTTTATGGCTTTAAGATTAATATTTTTAATTATGGGAACATCAGTATTAACCTTAACGACTTCTCCAATAGAGTTAACAGATGGAATAGAGAGATTACTTAGACCAATAGGAAAAGAAATGGCTCATGAGCTTGCAATGATGATGACAATAGCATTAAGATTTATTCCTACATTAATGGATGAAACAGATAAAATAATGATGGCACAAAAGGCAAGAGGAGCAGATTTTGAAAGTGGCGGATTAATACAAAAAGCTAAGAGTTTAATCCCATTACTAGTACCACTATTTATAAGCTCATTTAGAAGAGCAGATGAATTAGCTATGGCTATGGAATCAAGAGCATATAGAGGCGGAGCAGGTAGAACTAGAATGAAGGAGCTAAAATTTACAAATAAAGATGCAATAGCTTTTGCTTTATTCTCAGTTTTATTTATAGGAAGCATAGTAGTAAGATTTGTATTATAAACTACTTAAAGGTGAAACAAATATGAAAAATATAAAACTTACTTTAGAGTATGATGGTACTAACTATCAAGGTTGGCAAAAACAAAAGATAGGAGAAACTATACAAGGTACTCTTGAAAGGGCAATAGAAGAACTTATAAAAGAAGATGTAGAAGTAACAGGAAGCTCTAGAACAGATTCTGGAGTTCATGCAAAAGGTTTTATAGCTAACTTTAAAACTGAAAGTACAATTCCTTCTAATAAGTTTAGGGAGGCATTAAACTATAGGCTTCCAGAAGATATAGTAATATTAAAATCAGAAGAGGTATCTGATGATTTTCATTCAAGATATAGTGCTAAAGGTAAAACATATTCTTATTCAATTATAAATAGGGATATACCTTCAGCTATATATAGAAATTATTATTATCATGTAAAGAAAAAGTTGAATACAGACGCTATGGAAGAAGCTTGTAAGTATTTTATTGGTACTCACGACTTCAATGCCTTTAAAAGTAGTGGAGGCTCAGTTAAAACTACTGTAAGAACTATTACAGATTTACATATAGAGAAGAATGAGGATATAATAAAAATTTATGTTACAGGTGATGGTTTTCTATACAATATGGTAAGAATAATAGTAGGTACACTAATTATGGTTGGGAATAATAAGGTAAAACCTTGTGAAATCAAAGAAATAATTGATAGTAAAGATAGAAAAAAAGCTGGAATCTGTGTTCCTGCTAATGGATTAATACTAGAAAAAGTTTACTATTAAAAAAATAAAAAAACTATAAAAATAATGAAATAAAAACATTGACACACCCGTATGCGTGTATTATAATTATTAATGTTTGTTAGAATAATTTATGTATATAAGATCCACTAGCCCCGGGTCTTGACATAAAAGCAGTACTTAAGAAGTAAAGCACAAATGTAAGTTCAGGGAGGGAAAAACATGAAATCATACATCGCTAAGGCGCAAGAAGTTGAAAGAAAATGGTATGTTGTTGATGCTGCTGGTAAGCCACTAGGAAGAGTTGCTAGCCAAGTTGCTTCAATTTTAAGAGGAAAAAATAAGCCAACATTTACACCAAATGTTGACTGCGGAGATTTCGTTATCGTAATCAATGCTGAAAAGGTGGTTTTAACTGGTAAGAAGTTAGACCAAAAATTAATGAGAAAGCACAGCTTATATCCAGGTGGATTAAAGGAAACTCCATACAGAGAAGTATTAGCTAAGAAGCCTGAATTCGCTTTCGAAGAAGCAGTAAGAAGAATGCTTCCAACAGGTGTTTTAGGAAGAAAAATGCTTAAAAAATTAAAAGTATACAGAGGTACTGAGCACGGACACGATGCTCAACAACCAGAAGTACTTGAATTAAAGTACTAATACATGCTCGGGAGGAGGAAGAAAAATGGCAAAAGTTCAATACATGGGAACTGGAAGAAGAAAAAAATCAATAGCAAGAGTTAGACTTGTACCTGGAAATGGTAAAGTAGTTGTAAATAAAAGAGATATCGAAAATTATTTCGGATTAGAAACTTTAAGAATGATCGTTAATCAACCATTAGTTTTAACTGGAACTAAGGAAAGATTCGACGTTTTAGTTAACGTTCACGGTGGTGGATTCACAGGTCAAGCTGGAGCAATAAGACACGGAATCACTAGAGCTTTAATCAAAGCTGACGAAAACTTAAAGCCAGAATTAAAGAAGGCTGGATTCTTAACTAGAGACCCAAGAATGAAAGAAAGAAAGAAATACGGTCTTAAGAAAGCAAGAAGAGCTCCTCAATTCTCAAAGAGATAATATTTGGAACTTTACAAGTCCCACAATCATTATGGTTGTGGGATTTTTTTGTTACTCTGAAAAGAAGTTAAATGATATATTTTTTGTTAAAATTTACAGGGATAGAAATATGGTATTTTGTAATATTAAAATAATAGAAATAAAAAATTCTTATAAAAAGAAAGCTAATATATTAAATTAATAATCAAAATTGTAAAACTATACAATTTTATATTAAAATCATGTTAAAAATATGTTTAATTGCTTAACAAATGTTAAAAAATAATGTAAACTTAGTTTGTAAAAATAATGTTGAAAAGGAGAATAACTTTGGAATCATTGATGGTTATTATAAAGTTACTTGGTGGCTTAGGGCTATTTATCTATGGAATGAAGATCATGGGGGATGGTCTAGAAAATGCTGCAGGGGATGGACTTAAATCTATCTTAGAAAAAGTAACTAGAAATCCAGTTATAGCAGTTATAGTAGGAGCTATAGTTACAGCAGTTATTCAAAGTAGTAGTGCGACAACTGTAATGGTAGTAGGTTTTGTTAACGCAGGACTTATGAATTTAGCACAAGCTGCAGGAATTATTATGGGAGCTAATATAGGTACTACAATAACAGCTCAGCTAGTAGCATTTAAGCTAGATCAAATAGCACCTTTATTCGTTTTTGTTGGAGCATTTGTAGTAATGTTTGCAAAAAAGAAAAAGAGAAAAGATATTGGAAGTATTATATTAGGCTTTGGTATTTTATTTGTTGGAATGGGACAAATGAGCGCAGCTATGAAACCATTAACAGCTTCACCTATATTCAATGAAATTTTAGCAACTGTAGGTGATAAGTGGTATCTTGGAATACTAGCTGGAGCACTTATTACAGCAGTACTTCAAAGTTCATCAGCAACAACAGGTATATTAGTAGCTTTAGCAACAGCAGGAGCTATAGATATAACACAAGCGCTTCCAATAGTATTTGGGTGTAATATAGGTACATGTGTTACAGCTATGCTTGCAACAGTAGGAACTAGTAAAACTGCACATAAAGCTGCATTTTTACATTTAATATTTAATTTAGGTGGTACATTAATATTCATTCCAGTTTTAGTAAGTGGATTATTAGGTGATGTAGTATCTACTATAAGTCCAGGTGATGTAAGTAGGCAAATAGCAAATTCACATACAGTATTTAATGTTGTGAATACAGTAATTATGCTTCCATTAACAGGATTCTTAATTAAGATAGTTAATAGAATTATTCCAGAGGATGAGGAAGAGGATAGACCAGGTCCTAAATACATAGATGATAGATTACTTGAAACTCCTGTAATAGCAGCAGGTCAAGTGGCTAAAGAGACCTTAAGAATGGCTAAAAAAGCGAAAAAAGGTTTAGCATTATCTTTAGAGGCATTTGAAAATAATGATGAAAAATTAATTCAAAAAGTATATGAAAATGAAACTGTAATAAATACATTAAATGAAGCTATTACTACATACTTAGTTAAGCTTTCAAAATGTGAATTATCTGATAAAGAATTAAGTATAGTAGCAGCAACATTCCATGTTATTAACGATATAGAGAGAATTGGGGATCACGCTGAAAATATTGCTGATCTAACTCAACAAAAAATTAATAAGAAGTTAGGTTATAGCGAGCATGCTATAGAGCAGATACATAAAGTTTATGACAAGGCTTTAGAATCATTATCAGTAGCAATAGATAGTTATGCAACTAAAGATGTAAATAAGGCAAAGAGCGTAAACGAAATTGAATCTGAATTAGATAGAATGCAAAAGAAATATAGAGAACTTCATATTAAGAGATTATATGATGGAACTTGTAATGCATATGCAGGTGCTATATATCTAGATTTATTAAGTAATCTAGAAAGAGTTGGGGATCATGCAATGAATATATCTGAAAGTGTTATAGAGAATAGTTAGTAAAGAGCTACCTTTTAGGTAGCTCTTTTATTAATTAAAAATAAAAAACTAATAAGCATTTTATATAAAATTAATGAAAGAGAATTTTAATTTTACATTTTGATTTTTTATTATTAAGTAAAATAAAAATGGACATAATAAGTTTATAAATTTAAAAATGGAGGAGAATTATGAAGAAATTTAATTTTGTTTGCTTATTAATGTTAATAATATCAATCTTTATTACACCAATTAGCGTAAAAGCTGATGAGAATAAAAAAATAATACTAATTGATCCAGGGCATGGGGGATTTGATGGAGGAGCTAAGTCAAAGGCTGGAACTATAGAAAAAGATATAAATCTTCAAATAAGTTTAAGACTTAAAGAAAATTTAGAAGAGCAAGGGTATATAGTTTTTTTAACTAGAGAATCTGATGAAGACCTAGGTAATAATGGAAAAACTATTAGAGAAAAGAAAAGAGAAGATTTAAAGAAAAGAAGAGATATGAAGGTTGAGACTAAATGTGATGTTTTTATATCAATACATCAAAATATGTTTCCAGAGGCTAAATGTTATGGAGCACAAGTATGGCATAGTTCAAATGAAGTAAGTAAAAAGCTTGCAGATAATGTTCAACAAGGAATAAAGGAAAGTGCTAATGATGGCAATAAGAGAGTTTCCAAGCCCGCTGGAGATGCCTATTTAATTTTAAGAGATAAATATGAAGGAGCTTCAATATTACTTGAATGTGGATTTTTATCTAATCCTGATGAAGAAAAAAGACTACAAACAGAAGAACATCAAAATTCAATAGTTAAGGGAATTTCCTGGGGAATAAATAAGTATTTTGAGGAAATGAAAAGTAACTAATGAATTAAGTATTATTTTATGATGAAAAATCAGTTAAAGAATAAGTGAAACTACTTTTTAAATTGCCTTACAGTTATAGAAAATTATGTTAGAATATCAATATAGTTCAATTGATTAAACAGTATTTTTATAAAAGGGGTAGGCTAATGAGAGAAGTTCATATTGAAAAAATTGAGGAAGTTGTAGAAAAGCTATGCATAGAATCAAACTATAATTTATCTAAAGATGTGTTTGATGCTTTAAATAAGGCAAAGGAAGAGGAAACGTGGACACTAGCAGGAGATATTCTTGATAAAATAATTATAAATGCAGAAATTTCACAAAATGAAAGTATGCCAATATGTCAAGATACAGGAATGACTTGTGTATTTTTAGAGGTAGGTCAAGATGTACATATTGTTGGTGGAAATCTTGAAGACGCCATCAATGAAGGTGTAAGAAGAGGATATGATAAGGGGTATTTAAGAAAGTCAGTAGTAAAAGATCCTATAGATAGAATAAATACGAAAGATAATACACCTGCAATAATACATTATGAAATAGTACCAGGAGATAGATTAAAGATTACGGTGGTACCTAAGGGATTTGGATCTGAAAATATGAGTCAAATAAAGATGTTAAAACCTTCAGATGGCCTTAAAGGAGTAAAGGATTTTATTGTTAAGGTTGTTAAGGATGCAGGTCCAAATCCATGTCCACCAATGATAGTGGGAGTAGGTATAGGAGGAACTTTTGAAAAAGCAGCGTATTTATCTAAGAAAGCTTTAATAAGACCTATTGATAGTAAAAATGAAAATAAGTTTTATGCTGATTTAGAAGAAGAATTACTTTTAGAGTTTAATAGATTAGGAATAGGGCCTCAGGGATTTGGAGGGAAAACTACTGCAATAGGTCTAAATATAGAGACATATCCAACCCATATAGCTGGATTGCCTGTAGCTGTCAATATTAGCTGTCATGCAACTAGACATAAAGAAGAGATAATATAGGGGGATATGAGTATGGAAATAAAATTATCTACACCATTAACTTATGATAAAATTAAGGATTTAAAAGCTGGTGACAGCATACTACTATCTGGAACTCTTTATTCAGCAAGAGATGCTGCTCATAAAAGATTAATAGAATTATTAGAGGTAGGAAAAGAGTTACCTATAGATGTCAGAGATGCAGTTATATATTATGTTGGTCCTACTCCCGCAAAAGAAGGACAAGTTATAGGATCAGCAGGACCTACAACTAGCTATAGAATGGATGACTATTCACCACAGCTATTAGACTTGGGACTTAAAGCGATGATAGGAAAAGGTGCCAGAAATGAAGCAGTTATAAATTCTATAATAAAAAATAAAGCAGTTTACTTAGGAGCAATAGGAGGAGCAGCAGCTTTAATATCAAAGTCTATAGTAGCATCAGAAATAATAGCATACGAAGACCTAGGGGCAGAAGCAATTAGAAAAATGGAAGTAAAAGATATGCCCTTAACAGTAATAATAGATTCAGAAGGAACTAACCTATACAAAGTAGGACAAGAAGAATATCTTAGATCAATTAATAATTAACGATTAACAGTTAACAAATAAGGATGAAACTCAAGCTAATAGCTTGGGTTTCTTTAATATTATGAGATAGTAAGTTGAGAAAGGCTATAAAAAGTCAAAAGCAATATTGAAATTCAGCTTGAAGAAAAAATATAGTTAATATATAGATTTGAAAATGATGTTGAAATTAAGCTTGTCTGAATTTCTTCCTTTAGTAGGAGGAAAGTGAGCGATTTAAATTAATAATAAAAAACTATAGATATATTGATGCGAAAGTCGACTTGGAGCTTGCGACGGAGAACTGAGCACAATATATCTATTGTTTTTGTTTATATTTAAATCTTATGGAAGCCTTTGCCGTTTACTTCAGAAACATCTATTATAGTTATAAAGGCCCTAGGATCTATTCTTAAAATCTTCTTTTTCAATCTTACCAGTTGGGATGAGGTAACAGCTATGTAAAGCATCTTTCTAAGTTCATGGGTGTATTCACCCTCAGAAATTAAAGACGTGACACCTCTATTCATATCTTTAATAACATATTCAATAATATCTTGTTCTTTATCTGTTAGTATTAATAAAAGCTTCTTGCTATAAAATCCATTAATAACCTTATCTACTACAATGCTTTGAACAAACATGGAGATTAATGTATATAAGGCTTTTGGTAGTCCAAAGATTAAAGCTCCGATAAATACTATAACGCAGTTTAAAGAAAAGCTAAGGCTACCTATGTCTAGATTAGAGTATTTCTTTCTAAGAACCATTGTGATAATATCAGTACCACCAGTGGAACCATTTCTAGAGAATACTAATCCATAACCTAATCCACATAAAACACCACCATAGATACAATAAAGCAAAACATCATCTACTCTTACTAGTTTTGAAAGTGGTTCAGTAACTATTAAGGAAAGAGAAAGTGATATCATACCAACAGCAGAATATAAAGTGAATTTTTTATTTAGCATCTTATAACTAACAAAGAATAAAGGAATGTTAATTATAAATACAGTTATACCAGAAGGTACACTAAACATGTATTGTAGAATAAGTGCTATACCTGTAGCGCCTCCACTAAGTAATTGTGCATTAACTAGGAATAAATTAACTCCAAGAGAAGCAATTATACATCCTATAAAAATAAAAATAAAATCTAATACCATGTGTTTATTGATTGCAACTTTTTGAAACATTTTAAACTCCTTAAAAATTAGTAGAACGTACACTCAAGATTATATACCAAACCTAACGATATGTTAACGAAAACTTTACTAACTTAGTATTTTAATAAAAATGTAATTTTTACACTTAGTAAAAATCAGCAATATAAGCTATTATAATTATAAGATAATATAATTAAAGGGGTGTTTTTATATGTTCAACGTTTTAGTAGTAGATGATGAAAAAGAAATCAGAGATGCTATAGACATATATTTAAGAGGAGAAGGGATGAAAGTATTTAAGGCTCAAGATGGAATTGAAGCTTTAGAAATATTAGATAAAGAAAAAATACATTTAATAGTATTAGATATAATGATGCCTAGAATGGATGGTATAAAAACATGTTTAAAAATAAGAGAAAAAAGAAATTTACCTATAATAATGCTATCAGCTAAGGGTGAAGATAGTGATAAGATATTAGGGCTTAATGTTGGAGCTGATGATTACATAGCAAAACCATTTAATCACTTAGAATTAGTGGCGAGAGTTAAATCACAACTTAGAAGATATCAAAAGCCATTAGAATTAGAAAATGAAAGTCCTGATATAATTGAGGTAAAGGATCTTGTTATAAATAATAAGGAAAAAACTATAACCTTAAGAGGAGAAGAAATTAAGGCAACTGCAACTGAATTTAAGATACTTCAGTTACTTGCATCTAATTTAGGAAAAGTTTTTTCTATTAAAGAAATATATGAAAAAGTATGGGAAGAACCATTTTATAGAAGTGAAAATACAGTAACAGTTCATATAAGAAGAATAAGAGAAAAAATTGAAATTAATACAAAGGACCCTGAATATATAAAAGTAGTGTGGGGAGTTGGATATAAAATTGAAAGAGAAAATTAAAAACTATGTAACGGGTATATGGGGAGTAGAAATATTAACTTTAATAATACTAATAGTTACTTTAGGCACAGGATATTATAATGCCTTTAATGATAGTGCAGCTAAAATTGGTGCTGGTACTTTTGATGCTCTTTTTAATAAGAATAAATATATAGAGTCAATGATTTATTATGAAAGTAGAGACATATCAGAATATATATATACTAACAGCAATAATTTAGAAGATATAAGTGCTATAGAATATGAAAACCAATATCTAAAAGAAAACTATTACTATGAAGATGAAATATTTTATGTGTTAATAAATAAAGAAACTGGTGACTTTACTACAGATGATCCTAAATTAGCTAATGAATTAGCTCCATATTATACGAATGTTGCTTTATTAGAAGATAATAT